>OJKO01000066.1_pt1 | contig 47026 bp, 38 predicted proteins | sample 1596541 | NCBI WGS metagenome assembly OJKO01 (sample SAMEA4350163, study PRJEB24818) | metagenome | biome: human; feature: gut; material: faeces | place: Denmark | collected 2013-09
CTGCAATCGTTATTGGTGCTGTTGGATTAGTATGTCAGTTAGCTACTGGTGCTGAATTAAACGCATTTATCTTCAACGTTGTTCAGAAACCATTACAGAGCATAATTGGTAACAACATCTTTGCAGTTGCTGTTCTTTATGTAATTATCTCATTATTCTGGTGCGTAGGTATTCATGGTAACAACATGGTTGCTGCTGTTAAGGAACCAATCTTCAGACCATTACTATATGCTAACACAGCTGCATATACTTCAGGCGCTGCTCAGAAGGACATTCCATATGTAATGAACTTAACTATGTTACAGATGTTTGGTGAATTCGGTGGTTCTGGTGTTACTATCGGTTTAGTAATCGCAATTCTTATCTTCTCTAAACGTGAAGATAACAGAACTATCGCTGGTATCTCTGTCGTTCCAGGTTTATTCAACATCAACGAAACTATGACATTTGGTGTGCCTCTAGTATTGAACCCAATTCTAGATATTCCATTTATCTTAGCTCCAGTAGTTACACTTGTTGTAGGTTATCTATTAGTTTCTAGTGGATTCTGTCCTAAGATCGTACTTGAAGTACCTTGGACAATGCCACCAGTATTCTTAGGATTCTTATGTACAGGTGGTAAACTAATGGGTGCTGTATCACAGTTAATCGTTATCGCATTATCTGTTGTAATCTATACACCATTCTTGATTGCTTACGAAAAGTATCAGGCTAAGCAGGCAGCTGCTGAATAAGAATATGTATATGAAGACAGTCTTAAATTGACTGTCTTTTTCTTTTGTAACAAATTCACAAAATAAATATAAAGTGATTGAATCAAATATATTTTATTTTCAAAAAATAAAAATTTTCAAAAATGAAAGCGCTATTAGAAAAACATGCTCATAATCAATATAATTTCAATTTGTTACAGTTCAAAATGGGGATATTATAATTAAAAGTACCATACATTTTAAAATGTAACCGTTGACATTTTTGCAAAGAGCGATTATACTGTATTTGTCGAAAAGATTTAGGGAGGAAAATTTATGGACGCTTTTGCTGATAAGCTAGGACGTGTCGGTGCTTGGTGTGGTCAGAACAAGTATCTTAATGCTATTAAGAACGGGTTCCAGAACTTCATGCCAGCTACTATCTCAGGTGCCGTTGGTGTACTTTGGACAAACGTTTTAGTTAACTCATCAACTGGTTTAGGTGCTATCTGGAAACCAATCATGGCTTTAGAAGTACTTAACCCAATCTTTGCTGCTATGCAGTATGCTACAATCTCATGTATCACAATCGGTGTAACTATGTTAGTTGCTTCTGAAATCGCTGAAGCAAATGGTGAAACTGGTGCTTACCCAGCTGTTTTAGGATTCATCTTATGGATGATGGTAACTCCTACTTCATTTGCTGCTAAGGACTTAGGTGCTTCTTACATCGATGCTAAAGGTATTTCTCATGGCTTTAGTTTAGGTCAGTTCATTAATGTAACTGGTGAAGCTGCTAAACATAAAATTACAGCTGATAGCTTCAGCTACAGTGGTATTATGTCAAGCTACACTGGTGCAACTGGTTTATTCACAGGTCTTATCGTTGCAATCGTTGGTATGGAACTTTACAATATGTTCCGTAAGAATGATGCATTAAAGATCAAGATGCCTGAACAGGTTCCACCTGGAGTTGCTCGTGCATTCGAAGTATTAATCCCAACTTGCTTAACTGCTATCGTTGTTGGTGCTGTTGGATTAGTATGTCAGTTAGCTACTGGTGCTGAATTAAATGCGTTGATCTATAACGTAATTCAGAAACCATTACAGAACATCATTGGTAACAACCTTGTTGCAGTATGTATCATGTATGTAATCATCATGTTATTCTGGTGCGTAGGTATCCATGGTAACAACATGGTTGCTGCTGTTAAGGAACCAATCTTCAGACCATTATTATACGCTAACACTGCTGCTTATACTGCTCATCATGAAATCCCATATGTTATGAACTTAACTATGATTCAGATGTTCGCAGAATTCGGTGGTTCTGGTGTTACAATCGGTTTAGTAATCGCAATTCTTATCTTCTCTAAACGTGAAGATAACAGAACAATCGCTGGTATCTCAATCGTTCCAGGTTTATTCAACATCAACGAAACTATGACATTTGGTATCCCTCTAGTATTGAACCCAATCCTAGACATTCCATTTATCTTAGCTCCAGTTGTAACTGTTATTATTGGTTACATCTTAGTTTCTAGTGGATTCTGTCCTAAGATCGTACTTGAAGTACCTTGGACTATGCCACCAGTATTATTCGGTTTCGTTGCTACAGGTGGTAAACCAATGGGTGCTATAGCACAGTTAATCGTTCTTGCAGTTTCAGTACTTGTTTACATTCCATTCTTAATTGCCTACGAAAAATTCCAGGCTAAACAGGCTGCTGAATAATTTATTAAAATTTATTATAATAATTTCGACATCGAGAAGAGAGCATTGCCTCTCTTCTTTTTTTATTGTAATAATGGGCTAAATATTGTATAATAGAAAGGAAAGTGAGGCCTTTTTTTTATGAAAGAATTCAAGGTAAAACCAAATCTAGCTGTTGGTATTTGGCTAGGCGCTTTAACTCTTGTTTGGGTTTATGATATCGTCATGTTTGTATTAAAATCATTGGATCAGCAGTCATTTATTATTGTTTCAATTTTCTTGGCTGCAATGTATCTTTATTTCTTAGGATGTCGTCCTTATGAATATATCGTCGATGGCAAAACTTTAATCTTCAAAAGAAGATTATTACCTCAAAAAGAAGTAGACTTAATGTCATGTGAAGTCATTTGTGATCCAGTATCAAGAATGGCTGACTTAGTCACTAGACCTCATGCTATTGAACTTTATACAGATTTAAAGAAGAGATATAGTACATTCCCAAAAGATAGATATGAATTTGTAGATGCAATTTGCGAATCTAATAAACGTATCCACTGTACAGTAGCGGATTATACTGACCAGCATCGTAAGATTGAAAAGAAAGAAAGACGCGAAAACAGAAGACGTAGAAAAATCAATAAGAGAAGCTAAAAAAAGAATGCGATATGCATTCTTTTTTTATATGGCCATCTTATAAGAGTTTGCGCCAAAGCGTCTGATATACTCTTCATGAGAGCCTGTTCTATTTAATTTTATTATAAGTGAACTTACTAGGTTCATGACTGATTGATCATCTGCATAAACACTATCACCCCAGATACCTTCAAAAATCTTGGTTGAAGTATAAGGTTGATAGGGATGAGACATCAACATTTTTAATAGTTTAAATTCATTTTTAGTTAGAGTGACTGAATGATCATTTAATGAAACGGTCTTGGCAGTATCATCTAATATAATATCTTTAAAACGGTAGATCTTTCTAGGTCTTAAAACCCCCATCTTATAGACGTCTTGAATTTTTCTTAATAAAGAAGTTAATGAGAAGGGTACTACAATGTAATCATCCGCACCGGCATCTAATAAATCTTCTAAGTAAGCTTCATTTAACATATCACTTATAACTATAGTAATAGCTTGTGAGTTACGTCTATTTTTTACTAGGAACTTATTCGTATTAATACCGGGGAATACATCTTCTAGAATAATGCAATCATAATTGTTGTTTGTATAAAGAGAATTAAATTCATCCAATGTCTTTGCTTGATAACAATTGAAATGATCCTGGTCAAGATAATTCTTAATGCGATTATTACGTTCGCTGTTATGATCTATGATCAATGTTTTCTGTTTTCCAAACATATTTTTCACCTCGCTACAATTATAATCTTTTCAGTGTTAAATAACAAGTTGGCTAATATTTTTTAAAAAGTGAAAAAAAGTGAATTAGAGTAGTTAAAAGCCTACATTTTGTGATACTATGTGGTTGCAATAAGGAGCGAATGATAAAAATTATTGCACAGTGATAAAAAAATATTGACGCGAATATTTTTTATTGCTACAATCATACCCATAAAAAGGAGATGTAATCGTATGGAAATGAACAAACTTTTAGATGAATACGGTCGTTATACATTTAACGACGAAACTATGAAGGAACGCATTCCTAAATCTACTTATAAAGCTTTCCATGAAGCTCTAGATAAGGGAGAACCTCTTTCAAAAGAAGTTGCAACAGTAATTGCAAATGCAATGAAGATCTGGGCTGTTGAAAATGGTGCTACACATTTCACTCACTGGTTTATGCCAATGACTGGTTTAACTGCAGAAAAGCATGATGCTTTCTTAGAACCAGATGGAAATGGTGGAGCTGTTCTTGAATTTAGTGGTAAGACATTAAGAAAAGGTGAACCTGATGCCTCTTCTTTCCCATCTGGTGGTATTCGTGCTACTTTTGAAGCACGTGGTTATACTGCATGGGATTGTACTTCTCCAGCCTTTGTAAAAGACGGTAGCTTATATATTCCTACATTATTCTGTTCTTATACTGGTGAAGCACTTGATAAAAAGACTCCATTATTACGTGCTTGTGATGCTTTAAGTGCATCAGCTTCTAACTTATTAACTAAGATTGGTTTAGAAGGTGTTGATAAAGTGACTGCTTCAGTTGGTGCTGAACAGGAATATTTCTTAGTATTAGATGAATACTGGCAGAAGAGAGTTGACTTAAAGTTAACTGGTCGTACTCTTTATGGTGCTCCTGCTCCTAAGGGTCAGGAACTAGAAGATCACTACTTTGGTTCTATTAAACGTAAAGTAGGTGCCTTCATGAAGGATCTTGATAACGAATTATGGAAATATGGTATTCCTTCAAAGACTAAGCATAACGAAGTGGCTCCTGCACAGCATGAAGTAGCATGTGTATATACAGTAGCTAACGTAACAGCTGATAACAACGCATTAGTTATGCAGTTATCTCAGGATATTGCGAAGAAACATGGTTTAAGATGTTTATTACATGAAAAACCATTTGAAGGTGTTAACGGCTCTGGTAAGCATAACAACTGGTCATTAATGACTAATACAGGTATTAACTTATTTAATCCTGGACCTGATCCAATCAACAATAAGCCTTTCTTAGCGACTCTTGCATGTGCTCTCAAGGGTGTTGATGAATATGCTGAATTATTAAGATTATCTGCTGCATGTGCTGGTAATGACCACAGACTAGGTGCTAACGAAGCTCCACCTGCAATTGTTTCAGCATTCGTTGGTGATGACTTAAATAAAGTTATTAAAGCAATCGTTGATGGTGAAGAATTAAATAAGACTACTGGTGAAAGATTCACTACTGGTGTATCAGTTATCCCTGATTTCTCTAAAGACTCAACAGACAGAAACAGAACATCTCCTTTTGCCTTCACAGGTAATAAATTTGAATTCCGTATGGTTGGTTCATCTCAGTCAGTTGCAGCAGTTAACACTATGTTAAATGCTATCATGGCTGAAGAATATGATCAGATGGCTGCTAAATTAGATGCAGGTGAATCATTAGATGATATCATTAGAGAATTCTTCAAAGATCACGAAAGAATCATTTTCAATGGTGATGGTTATTCAGATGAATGGAAAGAAGAAGCTGCAAGACGTGGATTACCTAACCACGCAAACTCTGTAGATGCTTGCGCTTGCTTAAAGAAACCTGAAATCCGTGAAATGTTTGTAAAACATGGTGTATTCACTGAAGCTGAAATTGATTCACGTTATGACATCCAGTTAGATAACTATGCTAAGACAATCCGTGTTGAAGCTTTAACTGCTTTATCAATGGCTAAGACTGAATTATATCCAGCATATGTAAAAGCATGTGGTACTTTAGCTAATGATGCTAAAGAAGTAGCTAAGGCTGGTGTAGACAATACATTCATGGTTGAAGACTTAAAAGTATTAACTTCTTTACTTTCAACTATGCGTGAACAGATGATTACATTAGAAGATGCTATTAATAAAGCGGATGCAACTGATACTTCTACATTAGATAATGCAACTGCATGGAGGGATTTAGTTATCCCTGCTATGGATGCATTACGTGCAACTGCTGATAGCTTAGAAACTAAAGTAAGTGCCCAGCAGTATCCAATTCCAAACTACATCGATTTATTATTCGGTATTTAATAGAAACGGTCTATAATGACCGTTTTTTTTATGGGCAAATAATGGTATAATGTGATGTATGAAATAGAGGTGATATAAATGGAATTTAGAGAATACAAGGACACAGATCTTCATGCAGTTATGGATTTATTTTATGTCACTGTCCATGAAGTCAATAAGAATGATTATACAGAAGACCAATTAGAAGCCATTGCACCAAAAGAAGCCAATGAATATCATTGGGAAAAATCTTTAGAAAAGAATCATACTATCGTAGTAGAACAAGATGAGAAGTTGATTGCATTTGGTAATATTGGTAAAACGGGTTATTTAGATCGTTTATATGTTCATCCTGATTATTTAAGAAAAGGGATTGCATCAAAACTTGTAGAAGATTTAGAAACCTATGCAAAAAAACATGATTGTCATGTCATTAATGTGACTTCATCTATTACATCTAAACCATTCTTTGAATCTAAAGGCTATAAAGTTATTGAAGAACAAATCAATGAAAGACGTGGAGAAAGACTTCTAAGATACTTAATGGAAAAGAAAATCTAAAATACTTTTTAAAAAAGGTGCAAGATAAGCGAGAAAATGTAAAAACATTTTCTCTTTTTTTCTATTCTTGAAAAGAATCCTATTTTTTGAAATCTTCCGTTATAATGGTGTCAGAAAAAAAGAAAAGGAGACTCATAAATGTTAGACAACAAATTAAAAGCTTTTCCAAAAGATTTCTTATGGGGTGCATCTACTTCAGCTTACCAGGTAGAAGGTGCAAACTTATCAGATGGTAAAGGTCCATCTTGTCAGGATGTTAAAGAATTACCAGCAGGAACTGCATCTTTAGATGTATGTGCAGATCACTATCATCGCTATAAAGAAGATATCAAGTTAATGGCTGAAATGGGATTCAAGACATACCGTTTCTCAATCGCTTGGACTAGACTAATTCCTAATGGAACTGGTGAAGTAAACCAGGCAGGTATCGATCATTACAATGATGTGATTAATACATGTTTAGAATATAATATTGAACCATTAGTGACTATGTTCCACTTTGATATGCCTGATGCATTAGACAAGAGAGGTTCTTGGTCTAACCCTGAATCAGTAGACTGGTTCGTTAACTTTGCTAAAGTTATGTTTGAAAACTTCGGTGATAGAGTTAAATATTGGTTAACTATCAACGAACAGAATATGCTTACTTTAGTTGGTCCAATTATTGGTACATTAAGAATTCCTGAAGGTACTACAAATGTATTAAAAGAAGTATATCAGCAGAACCACCATATGTTAGTTGCTCAGGCTAAAGCTATGGTTTTATGTCATGAAATGCTTCCAAATGCTAAGATTGGTCCAGCTCCAAACATTTCTTATGTATATCCAGCATCTTGTAAGCCAGAAGATATTTTAGCAGCTCAGGAATTCAACGCAATCAGAAACTGGTTATATTTAGATATGGCTGTTTATGGAAAATACAATAACTTAGTATGGACTTACTTAGAAGAAAATGATGCAACACCAACATTTGCTGAAGGTGATGAAGAAGCAATGAAGAATGCACATCCAGACTTCATTGGTTTCAACTACTATTCAACTGCAACTGTACAGAAAGCAGCAGCGGATGATAAATTAGATCCAGGTGCAGACCAGCAGTCATCTCGTGGTGAAGCAGGTTACTATAAGGGATATGCAAATCCAAACCTTAAGAAGACTGAATTCGGTTGGGAAATTGATCCTGATGGTTTCTTAGCAACTATGAGAGAAATGTATTCACGTTATCATTTACCAATGATCGTTACTGAAAATGGTTTAGGTGCTTACGATACATTAGAAGATGGTCGTGTTCATGATAACTACAGAATTGCATACTTAAGAGCACATATCGAACAGTTACATAAGGCTGTTACTGAAAACATCGAAATGATGGGTTACTGCCCTTGGTCAGCAATCGACTTAGTATCAACTCATGAAGGTATCAGAAAGAGATATGGTTTCATCTATGTAGATACTACAGATGAAGAAGTAGGAACTCTTGATCGTTATAAGAAAGATTCATTCTACTGGTATAAGAAAGTCATCGCTACGAATGGTGAAGACTTATCAGACGACTTCGACGTTGAATAATAAATGAACATCCGGTCTTTTCCGGATGTTTTTTTTAGTGTATGATAGGTTGGAAAGGAGATTAATATGAACGCTATTATTTTATCGCTAATAAGCTGGTTTGTATTCCTAATTAATCCTCCTATAGGTTTAGGAAGTCTTGTTATATTAATAGAAACAGGCCTTTATGGCTTGATGGAATATCGTATTAAAAAAGCTGATGATTCAGAAAAAGATACGCTTTATAATGCTTACTTTATTCTTTCAGTGATGGTAGTTGTTGTGACCTCAGTCATCATGCTTTTCCTTTATCAATTAGATGGGGACAGTACTGTCACTCTTATTAATAAAAGAGGGGAATTAATGAATACAGTACTCTATATGATTGGTTTGATGGTTAATGTTTTATCTATTAAGACTGTTTATGATGAAAGAAATAAATGGTTACATCGTTATGGTGGAAGAGAACTGTATGATTACTTTGATCCTGAGGGAATGACATTCACTATGCCACGTTCTTTCTATATATGTATGGGTGCTTCTATTGTGAGTGGTTTATTGTGTCCTTACTTAGGGACTATTGGTTTCTGGACACTACTCTATATTCCAATCATTATGTTCTCACGTATGAATCTCAAGATATATAAGAATATGTATATTAAGTTATCTCATAATAGAGGAACAGAGAATGAATATGAAAGACTTAAGCATGTTGTACCAGGAGGAATCTACACACACTATTGTTTATGGTTTACTTATATGATTGCCTTTATGGTGATAGGTATTAAATTCTTATGTTATTCACAGAAGATATTTGTATTATCTTTCTTGCCGACATTAAAAGATATTTATGCATTCTATCCATTTATTGTGTCAATCATTGGTGATTTTATCTGTGCATTTATACTTATCTACAACTTAAAACAAAGAAATTAGGACTAGGGTTGCCCCTAGTCCTTTTAAGCGTTCATCTCTTCTGAAAGTTCTTCCCATTCCGTCATGAGTTTTTCTAATTGATTGTTTAAGTCTTCTAGTTCAGCAGTGATTTCATTATACTTCTGATAATCATTCATCACTTCATCACTATGGAGTTCTTCTTCCTTCGCACTGATCTTCTCTTCAAAGTAAGAAATATCATTTTCTATCTTCTTTAATCTATTCTTCTTTTTCTTATCAATAGTATTTTGAACTTTTACCGCTGTTTCTTTCACAACTTCTTCTACTTTACGATGTTCAAGATAATAAGCATAGTTACCAGCAAATATTTCATCGCCATGAGGATTCATTTCCACAATCTTAGTAGCGAGCTTATTAATAAAATAACGGTCATGAGAAATGAAAAGAATAGTACCAGGGAAATCTAATAATGCATCTTCTAGTACTTCCTTAGACTGAATATCTAAGTGGTTTGTTGGTTCATCGAGAATTAAGAAGTTAGCTTTATTAAGTAATAACTTGATTAAGACAATACGTCCTTTTTCACCACCGGATAAAACATCAATTGTTTTAAATACATCTTCACCTTTGAATAAGAATGCAGCACAGATATTTCTGATTTCTGTATTATTCATATCAGGATAAGCATCATGTATTTCATCAAAGATTGTTTTTTCAGGGGATAAAGAAGTCTGTTCCTGATCATAATAACCAATCATCACCTTAGAACCTAAACGAATACGTCCATGTACAGGTAAATAGTCTTTAAGAATCAAATGGAACATTGTTGTTTTACCTACACCATTAGGACCAAGTAAAGCAACTCTTTCACCTTTCTTAACTTCAAAAGACACAGAATCGAACAATGGCTTATCAAAAGCCATAGCGACATCATCTACTTTTAAAACATCATAACCACTCTCTACTTCAGGCTCAAATGCAAAACGGATGCTAGAAGGAAGACTCTCTGGTCTTTCTACTTTCTCCATACGTTCAAGTGCTTTCTCTTTAGATTCAGCACGTTTTATCTGTTTTTCACGGTTATAAGATTTTAAACGGTCAATAGACTCCTGCATACGTTTAATATCTTTCTGGTTATTTAAATAATGTTTTAATTCTACATCACGATCATGCTTCTTGACTTCAGCATATTTAGAGTAGTTACATTTATAAATCTTACTCTTACCATTCTCTATTTCCATAATAGAAGTAGACACCTGATCAATAAAATAACGGTCATGAGATACCACAATTACAGCTTTATTATATTGTTTTAAATAGTTTTCCAACCATTCAATAGAATTTACATCAAGATGGTTAGTCGGTTCATCAAGTAATAATAAATCAGGAGAACGTAATAACAACTGACCTAACGCAATTCTTGTCTTCTGTCCACCAGATAAAATACCAATTGGTTTATACCACATATCCTCATCAAAACCTAAACCATTCAAAACACCTTTGACTTGTGACTCCATGGCATAACCGCCTTCATCCTGAAATTTAGATAATAAAGAATCATATTGATTCATAATTATATCTAAATCATTTGTCACAGCCATTTCCTGTTCCAATTCATGAATACGTTTCTCTATTTTCTTTAAATCTTCAAAAGGTTCTTCCAATGTTTCATAAATACTCTTATTAAGATCAAACTTATGTTCCTGATTCAATGTACCAATACGAATATTCTTCGCAATAGTCATCATACCATCATCATAAGCCTCTTCATTTAAAAGAATTCTAAGCAATGTACTCTTACCAGCACCATTAACACCTATGATGGCAAGCTTATCATGCTCTTCTATATGGAAAGTTATATTTTTTAGGACTTCTTTTCCTGAATAAGATTTAGATAGTCCTGAACAAGATAATATCATTTTTTCATCACCCAATGTATTGTACCAATTTAACGAAATAAATACAAATTATCTTTGTTTTTTATATTGCACATAGAATAGTATATGTGTATAATTGTATACAATGATAAACAAGGGGGAGAAGATTATATGAATCTAGCGTATAAAATCTTGAATGCACATCTTAAAGAAGGAGAATTAGTTCCAGGAACATCTATTTGTATCGGAATTGACCAGACTTTAACACAGGATTCTACAGGTACAATGGCTTATCTTCAGTTAGAAGCAATGAATGTAGGTCATGTTGCAGTAGAAAAAGCCGTGGCTTATATTGACCATAACATGCTTCAGACTGGTTTTGAAAACATGGATGACCATGAATTTATTAAATCAGTTGCAAGAAAACATGGTATCACATTCTCTAAACCAGGTAATGGTGTCTGTCATCAGTTACAGCTTGAAAATTTTTCACATCCAGGTAAGACGCTTATTGGTTCAGATTCTCATACACCAACATGTGGTGCAATGGGTATGATTGCGATTGGTGCAGGAGGACTTGATGTAGCTGTTGCCATGGCAACAGGTAAGTACTATATTCAGTGCCCATCAGTTTTACAGGTTAAACTAACAGGACGTAAAGCACCTTGGGTATCTGCAAAAGATGTTATCTTAAAAATTCTACAGGAATTATCTGTAAAAGGTGGGGTTAATAAGATTGTTGAATATACAGGTGAAGGTTTAAGTGATCTTTCATTAACTGACCGTGCGACTATCTGTAATATGGGTGCAGAACTAGGTGCGACTACTTCAGTATTCCCAACAGATGAAAATACTTTAGCTTACTTAAAACAGCAGGGTAGAGAAGATGAATATGTTGAAATGAAAGCGGATGATGATGCAACATATGATGAAACTATTGAAATCGATATGTCTACATTAGTTCCTATGGTTGCTCAGCCTCATTCACCAGATAATGTAGTAGATGTAAAAGAATTAGAAGGTATGAAGATCAATCAGGTAGTCATTGGTTCTTGTACAAACTCATCTTTACCAGATATGATGCGTGCAGCAAAGATCTTAAAAGGTCGTAAAGTGGCTGAAGATGTTTCTTTAGTTATCGCGCCAGGTTCATCTTCTATTCTTTCTATGCTTGCACAAAATGGTGCTCTTGCAGATATGATTCATGCAGGTGCAAGAATTCTTGAATGTGGATGTGGTCCTTGTATCGGTATGGGACAGGCTCCATTATCAAAAGGTGTATCTTTAAGAACAATCAACCGTAACTTTAAAGGACGTTCTGGTACAAATGATGCAAGTGTATATCTTGTATCTCCAGAAGTTGCTGCATTGTCTGCAGTCAAAGGTTATTTATCACAGGAATTTGAAGATGATATGGTATTAGAAGAAGTACCAGATACACCATTTGTGAAGAATCCTAACTTCTTTATTAGTGAATATATCCCTGATAATGAAATCTATATGGGACCTAATATCAAACCAGTTCCTAGAGGAGATAAGTTAACAGATACAGTAAGCGGTAAAGTTGTATTAAAAGTAGGAGACAATATTTCTACAGACCATATCGTACCTTCTGATTCTAAATTACTTCCATTCCGTTCTAATGTCCCTCATTTAGCTAAGTTCTCATTCTCTAAGGTAGATCCTGAATTCTATAATAGAGCCGTTAAAAACAATGGTGGTTTCATTGTAGGTGGAGATAACTATGGACAGGGTTCATCAAGAGAACATGCTGCATTAGTACCTAACTACTTAAAGATCAAAGCTATCTTTGCCATTTCATTTGCGAGAATTCATCGTTCTAACTTAATCAACAATGGTATTCTTCCACTTGTTATTGATGCGAAAGATTACGATTTCTTCAATGATCAGGATGATTACGAATTAAGTGATTTATTAACATCTGTAGAAGAAGGTAAAGACATTGTAGTGACTAATAAGAATACAAATGAAACTATTACAGCACATCTATCATTATCAGCACGTGAAAAAGTCATGATTCAGTATGGTGGATTATTAAATGCAATTAAAGAACTAGGAGGAGATTTCTAATGAAAGCAGTACTTATTCCAGGTGATGGTATTGGACCAGAGATTTCAGCAAGTGTTGAATCTATCACAAAAGCAATGAACCTAGATATTGAATGGGTTAAATATAGAGCGGGTGCAGAATATGCAAAAGAAACAGGTGAAGTATGGGAACCTGGTCTTGTAGATGCAATTGAAGAATATAAATGGGCATTAAAAGGTCCTACAGCAACTCCAATTGGAACAGGTTTTAGAAGTGTGAATGTCGCATTAAGACAGAAATTCTCTACTTATGCTAATGTACGTCCTTTACGTAACTTCAAGGGTATTGATTCTAAATATGAAAATATTGACTTAGTCATAATTAGAGAAAATACTGAAGATTTATATAAAGGTATTGAATATATGCTCACTGATGATATTGCGAATGGTGTTAAGTTAATCACTAGAGAAGCTTCTACACGTATTTGTCGTTATGCATTTGAATATGCACGTACAAATAACAGAAAAAAAGTGACAGCCATCCATAAAGCCAATATAATGAAATATACAGATGGTCTTTTCCTTGATTGTTATAGAGAAGTGGCAAAAGACTATCCAGAAATAGAAACACAGGAAGTTATTATTGATAATATGTGTATGCAGCTTGTACAGCGTCCAGAAACATTTGATGTCCTTGTTGCACCAAACTTATATGGGGATATTGTTTCTGACTTATGTGCAGGTCTTGTAGGTGGTCTTGGTATTGCACCATCAGGTAATATTGGTGACGACTACCGTATTTATGAAGCTGTTCATGGCAGTGCACCTGATATTGCAGGTAAAGGTATTGCGAACCCAAGTTCTTTAATTCTTGCATTCGCAATGATGCTTGAAGCATTAAATAAACAGAAAGAAGCACAATCTTTAAGAGAAGCCTTAGCAGCAGTCGTAGAAGAAGGTAAGTTTACAACACCTGATATTGGTGGACAGGCAACTACAAAAGAGTTTACAGACGCAATTATCGATAAATTATAAGAGGAGGGACAAAGAATGCCATCTCATAGCATTTTTGAATCAACTTCCCATGGATCATTGGGCTCTAAAATATTTATCTTATTACGTGATCGTATTCTTAATGAAAGTTATAAATGCGGTGATAAATTAAATGAATTAACACTTGCGAAAGAGTTGAAGATTTCTCGTACACCTATTAGAGAAGCATTAAAACAGCTAGAATTAGAAGGTTTAGTAGAAAGTATTCCTAATAAAGGTGTTTATGTCAAAGGTTTTTCACCTCGTGATATTGATGATATGTTTGAAATACGTCTTTCTCTAGAAGGATTAGCTGTTTCATTCGCAATTGATCGTATGGATGAAGTGCATCTTGCTAAAATTAAAGAAGTATTTGAATTGCTAGAATTCTATACTACAAAGAGTGACTTTGATAAAGTGAATGATTTTAATATTCTATTCCATGAATCTATTTATCAGGCAACACAGTCTACCTATTTTGAACAGATTCTTAAGGATATTCATTACTATGTCTCTGTGACATCAAGACATTCTATTGCGCGTCCTGAACGTTTAGAATCATCACTTGCAGAACATCGTGCTATTCTAGAAGCCATCATTGATGGAGACAAAGATGAAGCAACAGAACGTATTCAAAGACATATTCGTAAAACACAGATGCTTGTAAGAAAATACTATGCAACAAGAAAGTAGGGTCAACCTACTTTTTTTGTTGTAGAATGATATCAGGAGGGTATTTATGCTTACACCAAAACATTTGATTAAAAAAGAAAAGAATGACTATCGCTTGATTGCGATATCAGATATACATGGTCATTTAGACCGCTTTAAAGAATTACTAAGAAAAGTGAATTATGATCCTGTAGAGGATTATTTGGTGATTATTGGTGACTTTGTAGAAAAAGGAGACCAGGTATTAGAAACAATACACTTTATTATGAATCTTTCACGTTTTCCCAAGTGTTATGTTTTGATGGGTAATTGTGAATGGGCGATGAATGCATTACTTACTATTCCAGAAATTGCAGGAGAAATTCCTAAGTATTTAAAGAGAAATAGTAAGAACGGTATTATTAGAGATATTTATAATCATGAACATTTTAGTGATGGACATGAAACACCTTTAGGTATGCAGAAGATCATGGCTGGAAAGCTTAAACAAGAATTAAAGTTCATGTCTCATTTACCCACTACATTATTATTTAATGACTATTTATTTGTCCATGCAGGTGTAGAACCAAGAGATAATTATAAGGAGTGTGGTTTATCATCTTACCTCGAACTCCAACATTTTTATGAATTAGGACATTCATTAAAGTATACAGTTGTTGTAGGACATCTTCCTACATCCAATTATTTCCCTCGTTCTATTCATAATGACATTATTATAGATGAAGAAAAGAAGATCATCTGTATTGATGGAGGAACAGGTGTGAAACCTATCTCACAATTAAATGCGCTTATTATTCATAGTTATAAGGGGGAAGTGACATATCAAACAGAATGTGTACAGCCATTTCCTGTAGGCGTATTAAATAAAGATCTTTATGGTAATGGTGAAGTAGACCATAAGATAGCTTTTCCTGATTATGAAGTGAAGATCATGAAGAAAGGAAAAGAGTTTAGTCAATGTTATAGAGTGAGTGATCATGTAATGATCTCTATTAAGAATGAATTCTTATATGAAAGAAATCATCATCTCTATTGTTTAGATGATTATACAGATCATTGGTTTATAGGTGAAAAAGGAACAGAAGTCAAGATTGCAGGTGTCTATGGACATTATGTTTATGTCATCTGTGGTGCACAGGTAGGTTGGGTCAATGAAGAAGACATCGATTATTAAGATAGTATGTGTGATAGCTGTGTTATTAAGCATCATCACTTATCAGACGTTCTTTTCTTATAAGAAACTTGATCCTCATATTGTATTAGTCAAAGAGAGTACGTCATTTTTACATCAAACACTTACAATGGGACAGCCTTTGGTTGTAGAAGGACAAAGAGGCTCTCAATATTATGGCTATTTATATGTGAATGGAAAGAAGAAGGAAGGCTATATTTCAAGTAAAAAGGTACAACCTTATACATTTGATGAATCTTTTGAAAAAGAACTCACATCATTCCCTGATAGTTATAAACAACCGTTACGCTTCTTACATGCACTTTATCCAGAGTGGCGCTATGTGCCTCTTAATACTTCTTTAGACTTTAATGACACGGCTTCTATTTTCCAAAGTAAGTCATTGATAGATACAAATGCTTCTTCAATGATCGCTTCTCCTGATATTATAGAAGGACAGACATGGTGTCGTGTTTCTTTTAATGCAGCCCGTTATTTTTTGGATCCACGCAATGGTTTGGATGCTTATCATGCGCTGATGTTTGAGAAGCTCACTTATAATCCTTCTGAAACATTACAGGAAGGAAAAAGAATGCTGGCAGGAACTGAAATGTCAGGTATAGAACCGCAGTCTAAAAAAGACTGGGCCGAACTCTATCGTTACAGTGCAGAAGTAAATAATATATCTATGTCATTACTCATTACCCGTGCGATTCAGGAACAGTCTGGTGGAGGGCTTGGACTTCGTGGAGGACATGCAAGAAATAATCCGCAAGGACCTCTTTTCTATAATATATATAATATCGGAGCAAATAGTAGTGATCAGGATGGAATAGACTTTGCGGCATCAAGAAACTGGGATACAAGAGAAAAAGCCATCCTTTATGGCTCTAAGTATCTATCAGATAACTATATTACGAAAGGACAGGATTCACTTTATCTACAGAAATTCGATGTGCATAACTATAATCCTGGTCATCATTATTATATGTCCAATATCAGAGCACCTTATAGTGAAGCAAAGAATATGTTAAGAGGGTACAAGTCTAATAATATGGATCATGTGAAACGTATACTAGAAATACCACTTTATACTCATATGCCTGTTTATAATGCTTATCCTATTTCTACTGATATCAAATATGCAGGAACTATTATGAAGAACCCTCATTGTGAATATCAAATAGCGGATACATATAAGAACTTGACTGAAAATGTAGATTATATCTCTATCAATCACAAAACCTATACACATATTGTAGGTTTAAATAACTACTATGGTTCATGTGATATTCCAAAATAATATTTTCATAATCTGTCGGATTTAAATATATTTGTCTTAAAATTCATATAATATTATTCAGGAGGAATAAACAATGACATTTAGTAAAGATTTTTATTGGGGTGGCGCTGTCGCTGCCAATCAGTGTGAAGGGGCATGGAATGTAGATGGAAGAGGTATGGCCCGTACTGATGTAACTACAGGAGGATCAGTGAATACTCCTAGAATGGTTACATTTATTGATAAAGATGGTCAGAAACAGAAATTACCTAACCATGGTTTCAAATTACCAGAAGGAGCTCACTTTGCAGTCTTTGATGATGAACTTTATCCTAACCATGATGGTATTGATTTCTATCATCACTATAAGGAAGATATCGCATTACTTAAAGAAATGGGATTCAAGATGTTCAGACTTTCTATTTCATGGTCTAGAATCTATCCTACAGGAGAAGAAACAGAACCAAATCAGGCTGGTTTAGACTTCTATAGAAATGTATTTACAGAACTAAGAAATGCGGGTATTGAACCACTCGTTTCTATCTGGCATTTTGATACACCACTTGCATTAGAAGAAAAGTATGGTGACTGGCAGGATAGAAAGTACATTGAATTATATGAAAAGTATGTGACTACTATCTTTAAGGAATATAAGGGTCTTGTAAAATATTGGCTTACATTTAATGAAATTAATAATACAATTAACTTCTTACCAGATGATGCAAGTGATGAAGCTTTTCAGGAAGCCTATCAGCATCTTCATTATCAGTTTGTAGCGAGTGCAAGAGCTGTACAGATTGGTCATGCGATTGATCCTGACTATCAGATTGGCTGCATGATCTGTGGTATTACTTATTATCCACTCACTTCTGATCCAAAAGATATTCTCTTTAACCGTTATAAATGGGAAAAGGGTATCTTCTATTGTGGAGATGTACAGTGTAAAGGTAAATATCCAACATATGCAAAACGCTTATGGAAGGAACATAATGTCGAATTAGATATCACAGAACAGGATTTAGTAGAATTAAAGAATGGTACTGTTGATCTTTATACATTCTCATATTATATGTCTCAGTCTATTACAACTCATAAGAATGAAGATACAGTAGGTGGTAATATGTCATTTGGTGTACGTAACCCTTACTTAACATATTCTGATTGGGGATGGGCATTAGATCCTGAGGGATTAAGATACTATCTTGAAGTCGTTTATGATCGTTATGAATTACCATTAATGGTTGTAGAAAATGGTTTAGGTGCCTTTGATACAGTAGAAGAAGATGGCTCTATTCATGATGATTATAGAATTGACTACTACCGTGCACATATTAAAGAAATGGACAAAGCGATTGAAGAAGGTATTGATTTAATCGGTTATACAACTTGGGGCTGTATTGACCTTGTTTCTGCAGGTACTGGAGAAATGAGAAAACGTTATGGCTTTATTTATGTAGATAAACATGATGATGGTACTGGTACAATGAAGAGAAGTAAGAAAGACTCTTTCTACTGGTATAAGAAAGTCATTGAATCGAATGGTGAAAATCTAGACTAATACAAAAGACCAGCGCACGCTGGTCTTTATTACATGTCTTCTAAAATCTGTTTTACAAGCTTTACAAGTCTTTCTTCTGCACTATTTGCTGCTTCCATGACTTCTATGTGATTTAATTCATTATTAGATAATCCTGCTGCTTTATTAGTCACTAATGAAATACCTAAAATCTTCATATCAGAATGTCTTGCAACAATAGCTTCAGGCACTGTAGACATACCTACCATATCTGCACCAAGTGTCTTGAATGCTCTGATTTCTGCAGGTGTTTCAAACTGTGGTCCTTTAAAGAAACAATAAACGCCTTCTTTTACATCTACATTCACTTTCTTTGCGGATTCTAAGGCAAGAGCACGAAGTGTTGATGTATAAACATCAGTCATATCCTTAAAACGTGGTCCAAAGTCATCTAGGTTAGGTCCTCTTAAAGGTGATGGCATCATGAATGATAAATGATCAGAAATAATCACAATCTGTCCTGGATTTAAATCATCTCTTACACCACCGCAGGCATTTGTCACAATAAGGTTCTTGATACCTAAAGCACTAAATACACGAATAGGCATTGTGACTTTCTGCATATCATAGCCTTCATAGAAATGGAAACGTCCTTTCATACAGGCAACAGTCTTACCACCAATTTCACCTATAATAAGTTTACCAGCATGTCCTGGTACAGTAGAAACAGGGAAATAAGGGATATCCTTATAATCAATTTCTACAGGTTCATTAATCACATCAGCAAGTGGTCCTAAACCTGAACCTAATACAATGGCAACATCAATAGGATTTTTATAACGTGACTGAATATAATCACGTGCAGCATAAATTTCATCAATATACATAAATATACCTCCATATCTATTATAGCCTATATCATTCGCAAATATCTTATAAAAATGATAAAATAAGCCTAATAAGGAGGGTGATACCATGCATTTAGAAGACTATCGTTTATTTGATACTAAAGTATTTAGAGATGTTGTACATGATTATATACATGTGGAATATATGCCTATCTGGAAGCTCATTAATACAAAAGAGTTTCAGCGTTTAAGGCGTATTAAACAGCTCGGAGGTACATCCATGGTATTTCCAAGTGCAGAACATTCACGTTTTGTGCATTCCTTAGGTGTTTATGAAATAACACGCCAAATGACAGAACTTGAACAAGTTAAAAAACACTTAACCGACTATGAACGATTGACTGTATTATGTGCTGCATTATTACATGATTTAGGACATGGTCCTTTCTCTCATTCATTTGAAGGAATCTTCCAATATAATCATGAAGAGATGACTACAGCGCTTATTAGAGGACATACAGAAGTCCATGAAGTCCTAACACAAATAGATCCTCATTTACCTGAAGATGTGGCAAGTATTATAGAAAAGAAAGCCGATAAGCCAATGTTAGTGCAGATGATTTCTAGTCAGGTGGATGCTGATCGTATGGATTACCTTCTACGTGATTCTTATAACTGTGGTGTGACTTATGGACAGTTTGATTTATCAAGAATATTACGTACTATGCGTATTGTAGATAATCGCATCGTCTTTAAATCATCCGGTGTACAAGCAATAGAAGATTATATTCTAGCTCGTTATTATATGTACTGGCAGGTGTATTATCATCCCGTATCTAGAAGTTATGAACAGGTGCTAGGGAGTGTTATGAAACGTGTAAAGGATCTTTATAAAGAAAACTATACCTTTAAATCTTCATTTCCACTTCTTATTCCTTTCTTAGAAGATAACTTTACACCTGAACAATTTGTGAAGCTGGATGAAACATCATTACTTTATTATATAAGATGCTTTATGGATGAAGAAGATACCATCCTTAAGGATTTATCGACTCGTTTATTAGAAAGAAAATTATTTAAATATCGTACACTTAAAGGTGATGAAGATTATGAAAATACACGAAAGATATGTATAGAAGAAGGATTAGATCCTCGCTATTATGTCACAAGTGATGCGATTATGAATCAGGTGCCTTATAAGCGTATGAAGGTCAGACATGCAAATGAAGTAGAGATCCTTAAGGAAGATGGAACAATCAGTTCTCTACCAGAAGAATCAGAAATTGTACAGGCTATATTATTAGGTAAAGCCAAACAAGATCAGAAGATCTTTTCTACAAGACAAGTGATTCGACGTTCTTCTTTTAGATATCAATATTTTAATAATTATATGGATGCTCAGGGAACACACTATATCCTTGAACAGACTTCTAAAGAATGGTCTCAAGAAGGATTGTTCTTAGAGTTCTATCAAGAAGATCACGTTATTGGATGTGCACATATTATTGATAATAGTGTGAAAAATATTGTATTACTTCCTGATGATCGTAGAGAATTCTATGAGAAAGAAGTATTAGGTGCCATAGAGGATTTCTTCAAGAAACAACATATCCATGTAGTGAAGATCGTTCCTTATTCACAATCTCTTGATTTTTACTTAGAAAATGGGTATCGTACAGAAGGTTACTATATAATTAAGGAGGTAGAATGATGAAAAAAAGAATTTCTTATGAATGTTTATTGGTGAATGGTCCAGTAAAAGAAAAAGTAAAATATAAAGAGGTTGGGGATCATTATGAAGCCAAAGGGATTCATTATATCTCTTTTGAAGTAGATGGAAAACCTATTCGTATTCAATATGATCAAACACATGTTCATCTTGTGAATGATCAATCTGTATTACATTTTAATAAGGATATGCGTGTACCGAATAAATATACATTACCCTATGGTATTGTAGAACTTCATACAAATGTGGTTTCTTTAGAATATAGAGAAGGCACAATGAAGTTCATTTATGAGCTCTATGATCAAGAACATCTTGTAACAAAAGCTTATATGATGGTGCATTATTCTGATATAGATGAAGAAGGAATGCCTTCATGAAACATATAAAACGTTTTACAGCATTGTTTTTTGAATATCTTTATCGTTTTATTCAGTTCTTATTGAGTCCGTTTGTGACCTATATTGCGCTTATCTGTATTCAGGCTATTTATCTTCTATACTTTGCGTCAATACTCACAGACTTTAATGGTGTGGTTCGTTTCTTATTTATCTCACTTTCCGCATTTATGATCTTTTATTTAATTAGTAAAGATGAGAATACAAACTATAAGATGACATGGATCTTCTTTATCATGCTGTTACCAAATGTGGGTGGGCTACTCTATCTTTTATTAGGTAATAAGAGACCTTCACGCTGGTTAAAGAAAAAGATTCAGCCAGAAGTACAATATTTCAATCAAACAAGACAACAAGATCCAGTTATTAGAAACCAGATTATTAATAAGAAGATTATTTCTTTAGATTATCTCAACAGACAATCATTCCCTATCTATAATCATACAGAATGTAAATATTATTCATTAAGTGATTATAATTACCAGGATATGATTAAAGATCTTCTACATGCAAAACATTTTATCTTTATGGAATACTTTATTGTGTCTAAAGGTCTTATGTTTGATACTATCATCGGTATTTTAAAACAGAAGGTCAAGGAAGGTGTCGATGTTCGTTTTATCTTTGATGACTTCGGTTCCTTTACAACTGTACCTCTTCACTTTGCGAAGAAGCTAGAAGAAGCAGGTATTAAAACAGTGATGTTCAATCGTTTTATTCCAGTCTTCTCTTTAAGTCAGAACCACAGAGACCATCGTAAGATCTGTGTAATTGATGGTTATATTGGTTATTCTGGAGGGTTTAACTTAGCTGATGAGTATATTAACTGTAAAATGCGTTTTGGACATTGGAAGGATACAGGTATTCGTTTAGAAGGAGAAGCAGTATGGTCATTGACATCTATGTTCCTTTCCACATTCTATGCCTATCATAAGGAATATCATGGAGAAGATATAGAACAATTTAAACCCCATACCTACCATCCTGAATCATTTAAGAATACAGGTTATGTATTACCTTATGGAGATGATCCACTCGATGATGAAGGGGTAGGAGAATCTGTTTATTTAAATATGATTACACATGCATCTAGAAGTATCGATATTATGACACCTTACTTTATTATTGATGATGTCATGTTGAAGGCATTGTGCCTGGCTTCGAAGAATGGTGTTAAGATCAGATTATATGTCCCTCATGTACCAGATAAGAAACTTGTCTTTAGAGTCACACGCTCTTATTATTATGGTCTCATTCGTGCAGGTATTGAAGTGTATGAATACTTACCAGGTTTCTTACATGCAAAAGTCATGTTAGTAGATGGGAAAGCAGCGACAGTAGGAACAATTAATTTTGATTATCGTTCTCTTTATCTCCATTTTGAATGTAATGTCTTATTATATGAAGCAGAATGTTTATCTGCGATTAAGAGAGATTTTAGAGAGATGAATGAAATTTGTGCACCTGTAAAAATAGATGACAGCCGTCATTTTAAAGGACTCGTAGAAGGATTATTGAGATTATTCTCTCCACTTCTATAAAATTCTTGACAGTCCAACATTTTGTGATACATTATTTAGAGTATGAAATAAAAAAGGAGGAATACAAGATGGCTGAAAATAAGCTTGAAAACTCACTAAAAATTGCCATTGGTCAGTCTGTTAATAAGTGCTTTGAAGCAGTAGATATCACCCCTGAAAATATCATGATTGAGATTCCTAAGGATTCTACTCATGGTGATTATTCTACTAACATTGCAATGCAGCTGACAAGAACACTCCATAAGAATCCTCGTGAAATTGCGACAGCCATTGTTGATTCACTTGATCAGGAAGCAGCACATGTAGAAAAAGTAGAAATTGCTGGTCCTGGTTTCATTAACTTCTTTATGAAAAATGATGCGCTTACTTCAGTAATTGCTGAAGTACTTTCAGAAAAGGACAATTATGGACAGACTCACTTCGGTGAAGGAAAGAAATATAACGTAGAATTCGTTTCTGCCAACCCAACAGGAGACTTACACTTAGGTCATGCAAAGGGTGCTGCAGTAGGTGATTCTATTTGCCGTATCATGACTAAAGCAGGTTATGATGTAACAAGAGAATATTATATTAATGATGCCGGTAAGCAGATCACTAACCTTGCATTATCTCTCTATAGCCGTTATCTTGCATTATTTGATATCGAACGTCCAATTCCTGAAGATGGATATATGGGACAGGATGTCATTGATATTGCAAAGAGTATCAAGGAAAAAGAAGGAGATTCTTTAACTCAGTTAACTGAAGAAGAAGCCATTGCTTATTTCCGTAAGGTGGGTACTGAACATGAATTACAGAAGATTAAAGATATCTTAAAGGAATTCCGTGTATCATTTGATGTATGGTTCTCTGAAACTTCTTTATATGAAGGTAATAAGATTGAACCTGCAATCAATAAGTTAAAAGAAAAAGGCTATACATATGAACAGGATGGAGCCTTATGGTTTAGAACAACTGACTTTGGTGATGATAAGGACCGTGTTCTTATTAAAACGGATGGAAGTTATACATACTTCACACCAGATATCGCATATCACTTAAGCAAGTTGAATAGAGGTTATGATTACTTAGTTGACTTACTTGGTGCTGACCACCATGGTTATATCAACCGTATGAAAGCAGCTATCCAGGCTTTAGGTTATAATGCCGATCAGTTGAATATCGATATCTTACAGATGGTAAGAATGGTTGAAAACGGTGAAGTTGTTAAGATGAGTAAACGTACTGGTAACGCTGTTACTATTCGTGACCTTATTGATGATATTGGTGTAGATGCAACTCGTTATTTCTTTGTAGCGAAAGCAGCAAACACACCATTTGATTTTGACTTAGGTCTTGCAAAATCACAGTCAAATGAAAACCCTGTATACTATGCACAGTATGCACATGCAAGAATGTGTTCAATCATGAGATCAGCAGCAGAAAAGAATATTGAACCTGCAGATCACTTTGAATTGATCAATAACCCAAAAGAAATTGAATTATTAAAACACATTAATGAATTCAAAAACACAATCAATGATGCAGCTCGTACAAGAGCACCTCATAAGATTGCAAACTATATTCAGAGATTAGCTCAGTTATTCCATTCATTCTATGGTGACTGTCATGTAATCGATGAAGAAAACAAAGAATTATCATCTCAGCGTTTAGCACTTGTAGAAGCAACACGTATTACAATTGCGAACGCATTAAACTTAATTGGTGTTCATGCACCAGAAAAGATGTAGGAGGCTACTATGGATTACAGACAAGAGTCAATGGTTAATATCGCATTTGAAATTCTTACTAAATCAGCAGGAGCAATGAGTTTCTATGATATTTGGAAAGAAGTTGCTGAAAAGAAAGAATTCGATGAAGAACAGAAAGATGATAACGAATCATTATTCTATACAAATATGATTTTAGATGGTCGTATGATTACTATTGGTGAAAACAAATGGGATCTTAGAACAAGACATAGATTCGAAGAAGTGCATATCGATATGAATGATATCTACAATGAAGATGAATCAGAAGAAAGCACTGAAGAAGAAGACGAAGGCTTAGTTGAAGATAACTATGGTGAAGAATAAGGAGAAATCCTTATTCTTTTTTTTGGGAATTTTTTAAGGAGATGCATTATTAGGTGAGGAGGGATGAAAATGAAATATTTTCTATATTATGGTCTTATTGGAGATTGGATCGTATCACAATTTAAAACAGGTAGTGTGCTCAGAATCCTTATTGCCTTTTGTATCATTGTTCTAGGTGCAATTGTTTGTGATTGGATACTCACTGATTTGAAGAAGAAAGGAGAAAACTTACTCTATATCGGGGCAGTATGTGGATATGTCCTCATATATGGATTAATTATTTTGGGAGTATCATGTGTGTTCATTTTTATAATTCTTATGGTGGACGTATTAGGTGATGTACAAAAATATATATTCCCAGAAATGCTGGAAGGAACAAACGAAGATCTCAGAGAATTACTATGGGAAGAATTATTGTTTTCAGATAAGGTGTTGCGTTGTCTAGATTATGATCATCAGAATCTGTACAAGTATGATTTAGATAGTATGTTTAATGATGATTCGTATACAGTGGAAGAAGCAAAAGAACAAATAAAAAAATGGGATTTCTACCTAGACAATCCAATGGAAGGTAGTGAAAAATGGAAAGAACAGCATCTGGATGATTAAGTTTTTTCTCACTATATCTACGTTAAATCAACATACTTTTTATATGCTTATGCTTCATTTTTGTATTTTATTCTGAGCATTAAAAAAAGTTGAGATGAAAGGGTTTACCTTTACATAAATCCTTGTGAAATAGTTGATTTTAGTTAAGTGCTGGATTATAATACAAATAGAAATTATTTAAGGAGGAATGTCATATTATGGCAGTAAAAGTTGCAATTAATGGATTTGGCCGTATTGGTCGTTTAGCATTCAGACAGATGTTTGATGCAGAAGGTTATGAAGTAGTAGCTATCAACGATTTAACTTCACCTAAAATGTTAGCTTACTTATTAAAGTATGATTCTTCACAGGGTAAATATGCTCATGCTGATACAGTAGAAGCAGGAGAAGATTTCATCACAGTTAACGGTAAGAAGATCACTATCTATAAAGAACCAGATGCTTCTAAATTACCTTGGGGTGAATTAGACGTAGACGTAGTACTTGAATGTACTGGTTTCTACACTTCAAAAGCAAAAGCTGAAGCTCATATAGCTGCAGGTGCTAAGAAGGTTGTTATTTCAGCTCCAGCTGGAAGCGATCTTAAGACTATCGTATTCAACGTAAACAACGAAACATTAACAGCAGAAGATAAGGTTATCTCTGCAGCTTCTTGTACTACAAACTGCTTAGCTCCAATGGCTAATGCATTAAACAAGTTAGCAGAAATCCAGGGTGGTATCATGTTAACAGTTCATGGTTACACTGGTGACCAGATGCTTCTTGATGGACCACAGAGAAAAGGTAACTTAAGAAGATCTAGAGCTGCTGCAGTAAACATCGTACCAACATCTACTGGTGCTGCAAAAGCTATCGGTTTAGTTATCCCAGAATTAAATGGTAAATTAATCGGTTCTGCAGTTCGTGTACCAGTTCCAACTGGATCAACTACAGTTTTAACAGCTGTTGTTAAGGGTACTGTTACTGTTGATGAAGTTAACGCTGCTATGAAGGCTGCTGCAACTGATTCATTCGGTTACAATGAAGACGAAATCGTATCTTCTGACATCGTTGGAATGACTTACGGTTCATTATTTGACGCAACTCAGACTATGGTTAACGCTTTACCTGATGGAAATAGTGAAGTTCAGGTTGTATCTTGGTACGACAATGAAAACTCATTCACTTCTAACATGGTTAAGACAATCAAGTATTTCTCAGAATTAGCTTAATCAGATCTGAATTAAATAATGGAAGATCCCTGTATAGGGATCTTTTCTTTTTGGTCAAGTTTCTACTCAAAACATCAATGTTATGATAAAATAATGGAACGAGGTGACTTGAACGTGGAACTAAATAAAAGAAAGAAAAGTTTATTAATCAAATACATAGTAATAGGGGTGCTATGTTTAGCCCTTGGTTTTGGTAGTGGTTATATAGTATTCCATAATAGTAATGCAAATGCGAATGCGAATGAGAAAACAAATCTTACATTAGTCGATGAAGTGGTAGATTTATTAAATAATAACTGGTTAGATACAACAGATTCTAAAACATCTATTCAGGATCGTATGATTCAAGGGTTAGTAGATGGTCTGGGAGACTCACATTCCTCTTTTATGTCTTCTCAGGAAAATAAAGAATTTAATAGTGATATCAATGGCAGCTATAGTGGTATTGGTGTTTATTTCTCTCCAGTTCATAGTGGTGCTTTATTGACTGGTATTATAGAAGGAAGCAGTGCAGAAAAAGCAGGTCTTAAGGCAGGAGATATTATTACTGATGCTGATAATAAATCACTCACTGGTTTGACAAGTACAGAAATGCAGGAACATATTAAAGGAAATGAAGGGACAGAAGTTTCTTTAAAGGTAAAAAGACTTAAACAGACTTTGAATGTGAAAGCAGTACGTAAGAACTTCAGTTCTGATGTCACTTATTATGTAGGAACTAAAAATAATAAAACATATGGTTATGTGAATATTTCTACTTTTGGAGATACAACTGCACAGCACGTAGAAACAGCGTTAAAAGAGTTTAAGAAACAGAATGTCACAGATATTATTCTAGACTTAAGAGGAAATGGTGGGGGTTATATTACTGCCGCTAGAGATCTACTTTCTTTATTTAATGAGAAGGGTGAAACACTCTTTACTGTTAAGAATAAAAAGGGTCAGACTGAAACATATAAGGATAATACAAAGACACATTATGCATTTTCTAATGGTTATATTTTAATGAATGGTGGAACAGCCAGTGCATCAGAATTATGTGCCGGTACATTTAAAGAAATACAGGGATATAAACTTATTGGACAGCAATCTTATGGTAAAGGGACTATCCAGGCACAGACGAACTTATCGGATGGTTCTGTATTGAAATATACTTATGCAAAGTGGTATACACCTAAGGGTGTGAATATTAATAAGAAGGGATGGACTCCTGATGTGACAGTAGAGGATCAGTCTCTCTTATCTGCTTATTTCACTTATTATAGTGATAAGTATTATGTGGATAATGTGAATAATTCTATTATTGTTATGGAAAGATTATTAGAAGTACTTGGTTATAATCCAGGTCGTACAGATGGTTATTTCTCACAGGGTGTAAGTGATGCACTTAAACGTTTTGAACAGGATCATGGTTTAACTGTAGATGGTGTATTAGAATATAGTGATCAGGAATGCATGGTGAGTGTACTTGCAGAAAGATTAAGTCATAAGGAATATGACAATGCATTACAGAAAGTACTTACTTTAATATAGAAAGAAGGGATTATATGTCTTACAAGCTTGTATCGAAATTTAAACCAATGGGAGATCAGCCAGAAGCCATTAAAGAACTTGTGAAAGGAATTCATGAAGGTAAAAAGACACAGGTCTTATTAGGTGGTACAGGGACTGGTAAGACATTTACCTTTGCGAATGTGATTGCACAGGTGAATAAACCGACTCTTGTACTATCACACAATAAAACATTAGCTGGACAGCTTTATAGCGAATTAAAGGAATTCTTTCCAGAAAACCGTGTCGAATACTTTATTTCAAACTTCGATTTCTATCAGCCAGAAGCCTATATTCCTAAGAGTGATACATATATTGATAAAGAATCACAAACAAATGAAGAAATAGAGATGCTGAGAGCGGCTGCTATGAATTCTTTATTAGAAAGAAAAGATACGATTGTTGTAGCCTCTGTGGCCGCTATTTATGGTTTAGGTAATCCACAGAGTTATCAGGAAATGATTTTCTCTTTACGTGTGGGTCAGGAAATTGATCGACGTGAATTACTCACATTCTTAGTAGATAGACAATATACTAGAAATGATATGGACCAGGTCAAAGGTACTTTTAGAGTACGTGGTGATGTTATTGAAATAGTACCAGGTCATACTGAATCTTATATTATACGTATTGAATTATTTGGTGATGAAGTCGATCGTATTACAGAAGTTGATCCTTTGACGGGTCATGTTCAGGCCTCTTATAATACATATACGATTTATCCAGCGGAAGAATATATTACCAGCAGAGAAAAGATGCTTCATGCCTGTGATACGATTGAAGAAGAATTAAAAGATCGACTACAGTATTACCAGGATGCCGCAAAACCACTTGAGTATGAAAGAATCGATAACCGTACAAGACATGATATTGAAATGTTGAGAGAAGTAGGTATCTGTCCAGGTATTGAAAACTATTCACGTCATATTGATGGAAGAAAGCCAGGAGAAAGACCTTATTGTTTAATAGATTATTTCCCAGATGATTTCTTGCTTATTGTCGATGAATCTCATGTTATGCTTCCACAGATTAGAGGTATGTTTAATGGAGATAGAAGTCGTAAAGAAACATTAGTGGAATATGGTTTCCGTTTACCAAGTGCATTGGACAATAGACCACTTCGTTTTGAAGAGTTTGAAAAACTCATTCCCCAGGCAATATTTGTATCTGCTACACCAGGTGATTATGAGTTAGAAGGTGTACATGGTGAATATGTTGAACAGATTATTCGTCCGACAGGATTATTAGATCCTATTATTGAAGTACGTCCAATAGAAGATCAGATTGATGATATTATTAGTGAAATACAGTTACGTATAGAAAGAAATGAACGTGTACTTATTACGACTCTTACAAAGAGAATGGCTGAGGATTTAACGGATTATCTCAAGGAATTTGGTTTAAAGGTCGCTTATCTTCATTCAGAAACAAAAACATTAGAACGTACAGAAATATTAAGAGATTTACGTTTGGGTAAATATGATGTTTTGATTGGTATCAACTTATTAAGAGAAGGTTTAGACCTTCCAGAAGTCTCTCTTGTATGTATCTTAGATGCAGATAAGGAAGGTTTCTTGAGAAGTGAACGTTCGTTGATCCAGACAATTGGTCGTGCGGCAAGAAATGCGGATGGTCATGTTATTATGTATGCAGATCGTATCACTGATTCGATGCAGCGTGCCATTGATGAAACAAGTCGTCGTAGAGAAATACAGGAAGCTTATAATAAGGCTCATGGTATTACTCCAACCACAATTAAGAAAGAAATTAGAGAAGCTATCCATGGTCAGGAAGTCATTGATGAAGCACAGAAGCTTGTCAAGAAAGGCCGTAAAGCACCTAAGAAGGATAAGAAGGTTCTTCTTGAGGAATTAGAAAGACAGATGAAAGAAGCAGCGAAGGTGCTTGACTTTGAACGTGCTATGGAACTTCGAGATATGATAGAGGAGATTAAAGATGGAAAGTAAATTTAGTCTCACACCTCTCGCATTAGATGTCTTTGAGGCAATTAAACAGGCAGGAGGACATGTATACCTAGTAGGAGGATGTGTACGTGATTTTCTATTAAAAAGAAGATCTAAAGATATTGATGTAGAAGTACATCACCTCTCTTTTGCGGCTTTAAAGGAAGTATTGTCATCTTTTGGAACAGTACAGGTCATGGGTGCTGCATTTGCGGTGGTTCATTTGTCTACTCTTGAAGGCTATGAATTCGCCTTACCAAGAATAGAAGAAAAAACAGGGCTCAAGCATCAGGACTTTAATGTGATTGTGGATCCTGATCTTCCTTTAGAAAAAGCTTGTGCAAGAAGAGATTTTACGATTAATAGTATGTTATATGATATAGAAACAGGAACAGTCATTGATTTCTATTCAGGCCAGAAGGATTTAAAGAATGGTATTCTTCGTGCAACAAATGGGAATCATTTCTCAGAAGATCCATTACGTGTACTAAGAGGAGCGTCCTTCATGTCACGTTATGGCTTCAAGATGGATCCAGATACAAAAAATCTATGTCAATCTATCGTAGAAGAAGGGGGATTAGATACTCTCAGCACAGAACGTATTTATACAGAATACTGTAAGATATTGATGGGATTATATCCTTCACAGGGACTCAATTTCTTAAGAGACATTCATGGTCTTCCGTTCTACTTACAGGACTTAGATATAACCCATCAAAGAACAGACTATCATCCAGAAGGCAGTGTCTGGAATCATACTATGCTGGTAACTGATTTAGCAGCATTATGTAAACATCATACAAGTGAACCGTTATGGTTTATGTGGAGTGCTTTATTACATGATATAGGTAAACCACTTGTAACAACACCAGAAGGACATGCTTATGGTCATGCAGAAGAAGGTGCCGCCCTCTTTGATGAAAAGGTGGATCTGATTCTCTCTCATAAACAGAAAAGATATATTTATACCATGATTCAATATCATATGGTATTACCTACATTTTCTCGTAATCATGCAAGAAAGATTAAATTTTTACGCTTCTTAAAAGCCATTGATCAGAAGGCACCTTTAAAGGATCTTCTCTATCTTGCAAGATGTGATAAGTTAGGTAGAGGTATGGTTACAAGTGCTTCTATCAACGAATTAAATGCTTATGTAGAAGAAATGGTGTCTATGTGTGGAGACCATGCACCTGCAGCTATTGTGACAGGTAAAGATTTAATCAATGAAGGATTTGAGAATCATCAGGATTATTCTAAAATCCTTTCTCTAGCCTATGATTACCAATTACAGGGTTTAAATAAAGAAGTGATTATAAGGAGGTTGAAGAATGAAACAGGATGTCATTGCAGTGAGGGGTGCACGTGTCAATAACCTCAAAAATGTGAATATAGATATTCCTAAAAATAAACTTGTGATTATGACGGGTTTATCAGGAAGTGGGAAGACATCTCTTGCGTTTGATACAATCTATGCAGAAGGTCAGAGACGTTATGTAGAGTCATTGAATTCTTATGCAAGACAGTTCTTGGGTGGAATGGAAAAACCTGATGTGGATTCAATAGAAGGGTTATCACCTGCTATTGCGATTGATCAGAAAACAACATCGAATAATCCCCGTTCTACTGTTGGTACAGTAACAGAAATTTATGATTATTTACGTTTATTATATGCTCGTGTAGGACATGCTTATTGTCCTCATCATGGGATTAAGATAGAAGCCCAGACTTTAAAACAGATGGGTGATATTGTGGATACATATGATGATGGAGATAAGCTTCAGATTCTTGCACGTATGGCTATGAATCAAAAGGGAACACATAAAGATCTCTTTGATAAATTAAGAAAAGAAGGGTATGTCAGAGTCAAAGTAGATGGAAATATGTATACTCTTGATGAAGACATTACTCTAGAAAAAAATAAAAAGCATACCATCGATGTCATTGTCGATCGTATTAAGAAAAAAGAAGGCTATCGTACACGTCTCATTGAATCTTTAGAAACAGCTTTAAAATTAACCGATGGTGAAGCTATTGTAGAAAACCTTACACAGGGAACTGAAAAGCTTTTCTCTTCTAATTATGCTTGTCCTATTTGTGGTTTCTCTGTTCCTAAGCTAGAACCACGTTTGTTCTCTTTTAATAACCCATTAGGGGCTTGTCCTGATTGTAAAGGTTTAGGTATTAAAGAAGAAGTGGATCTAGACTTATTAGTACCTGACTGGAACTTGAGTATTAATGAGGGTGGTATTCGTTATTTTAAGACAGCGGTAGGGACTGATCGTATTGAGTGGCAGAGATTCTTAAAACTATGCGAATATTATCATATTGATTTAGATAAGCCTTTAAAGGATTTTGATGAAGAAGAAAGAGATATTATATTTACTGGTTCTCATGAACCTATTACTTATACAATTGTCTCTTCTTCGGGTAATGTTTCTCGTACAACAAACTATATTGAAGGTGTCGTTACACTTATTCAAAGACGTTATGAAGAAACATCTTCTAAATGGTCTAAAGAATGGTATGCGTCATTTATGGCTGAACATACCTGTCCAACATGTCATGGTGCAAGACTGAATGAAATGGTTTTAAGTGTACAAGTTGGTGGGTTGAATATTATTGAATTTACTAATCTTTCTATTGAGAAAGCTTTAGAATTTGTGGAAAATCTTAAACTATCAGAAATGGAAGAAAAGATTGCCCATTTGATCTTAAAAGAAATTCATGACAGACTTACATTCTTGAATGAAGTAGGATTAGGCTATTTAACACTTTCTAGACGTGCAGGAGGCCTTTCTGGTGGTGAAGCTCAGCGTATTCGTCTAGCAACTCAGATTGGTTCACGCTTAACGGGTGTTCTTTATGTATTAGATGAACCTTCTATTGGACTTCATCAAAGAGACAATGAGAAACTCATTCATACACTACAGGAAATGCGTGATCTAGGAAATAGTGTGCTTGTCGTAGAACATGATGAAGACACAATGCGTGCTTCTGATTATATTGTGGATATTGGTCCTGGTGCAGGTATTCATGGTGGACAGGTGATTGCCTATGGTACACCTGAAGAAGTAGCGGCCAATGAAAATTCTATTACAGGTGATTATTTGTCTGGCAGAAAGAAGATTGATGTACCAAAAACAAGACATAAAGGAAATGGTCTTTATTTAGAAGTACGTGGGGCTAAGGAACATAACCTGAAGAATATTAATGTGAAATTTCCGCTTGGTAAGTTTATTGCGGTAACAGGTGTATCTGGTTCAGGTAAGTCTACATTAGTGAATGATATTTTATGTAAAGCACTACGTGCTAAGATTTATCGTTCACGTGAATTACCAGGTAAACATAAAGAAATACGTGGTATAGAGAATATTGATAAAGTTATTGAAGTATCACAGGAACCAATTGGTCGTACACCACGTTCTAATCCTGTGACTTATACAGGTGTTTTTGATGATATCCGTGATTTATTTGCGAAAACACCAGAAGCTAAAATACGTGGATATGATAAAGGACGTTTCTCATTTAATGTGAAGGGTGGACGTTGTGAAGCATGTCAAGGAGATGGTGTAAAACGTATCTCTATGAACTTCCTTCCAGATGTTTATGTACCTTGTGAAGAATGTCATGGACATCGTTATAATGAAGAAACATTACAGGTGACTTATAAGGATAAGAACATCTATGATGTATTAGAAATGACTGTAGAAGAATCACTTACTTTCTTTGAAAATCTTCCTCGTATTTATACTAAACTTAAAGCACTTTATGATGTGGGTCTTGGTTATATTAAACTTGGCCAAAGTGCGACAACACTTTCTGGTGGTGAAGCACAAAGAGTGAAGCTTGCATCTGAGTTACAAAAACGTTCAACAGGTAAAACACTCTATATTCTTGATGAACCAACAACAGGGTTACATAGTGATGATGTGAATAGATTGATTGGTGTATTACAGAAGATTGTGGATAATGGTGATACAGTCTTAGTTATTGAACATAATTTAGATGTGATTAAGGTTGCAGATCACATCATCGATTTAGGATTGGAAGGCGGCGACAATGGTGGTACAATAGTCGTGGAAGGCACCCCTGAAAAGGTGGCAAAGTGTGAAAAGAGCCATACAGGACGCTTTCTTAAGAACCTATTGTAAGGAGGTATTTTATGGGAAAGTCCGTAAAACTAAAAGACTTGATGAATAATCCAGCCTATAAACGTGTATCTGGAGATGAAGAATCTTTAGAAAGAGAAGTATTTGTCGCAGAAATCAATCGTCCTGGATTTGAACTTGCAGGTTTCTTTAAACATAGTGATTTTAGAAGAATTATTCTATTAGGTGATAAAGAAAATATATTTATTAGAGAAATGACAAAAGAGAGTCAGCTAGCATGCTTCTCTAAACTTGTGAATGATGAAACACCTTGTATTATTATTGCGAAGGGATATGAAGCACCAGAGATTCTAAAAAATATTGCATGTAAGAGAAACTTCCCAATCTTTGAAACAGAAATGGCAACAGGAAGAGTATCTATTAACTTAATGGGTAAGTTAGACGAACTCTTAGCACCAGAAACACAGATTCATGGTGTATTCTTAAATATTTATGGTAAAGGTGTCATTATCAAAGGGGATAGTGGTATTGGTAAATCCGAAATCGCCCTTGAACTTATTAAGAGAGGACATCAGCTGATTGCGGATGACGCAGTTGAACTTTATCATATTGGTCAGTCTATTATTGGGAAAGCACCCACTGTCTTAAAGAACTTACTAGAAATCCGTGGTATTGGTGTTATTGATGCCTCTAAGATGTTTGGGGCTGCCAGTGTTCTTCCAAAAGAAAAGGTAGACCTTATTATTCAGTTAGAAAGATGGTTACCATCTCGTGAATACAGACGTATTGGAGTAGAAGAAGATGATGTAACTGAAGATATTCTTTCAGTTCCTATTCCTAAGATCGTTGTACCAGTGACTGGCGGACGTTCTATGTCAGTTATTATTGAAGCAGCTGTTATGAATATGCAGCTTAAGGATTCTGGATTTGATTCAAGTAAAGAATTCGTGAATAGAATCCTTGAAAACATTAAAAGTAAGCAGGTGTAAGTTATGCAATTCTTTCCAGAATATAATATATTTCTTAAAATCGGTGGTCTGCAGATTCATATGTATGCAGTATGTATCATTATTGGTGCATTTATTGCCTATCTGCTAGGTCAGTATAATTTTAAGAAATTAGGCTATAGTTCTGAAATTTTATCCGATTACTTCTTTGGAGTACTCATGACAGGGATCATTGGTGCCCGTATCTGGTATGTCATCTTCATGTGGAAAGAACTCTATGCATCTCATCCTGAAGAAATTATTGCAATATGGCATGGTGGACTTGCGATACAGGGTGGAATCATAGCCGCACTCATTTATAGCTATTACTTCTTTAAAAAGAAGGATATCCCTTTCTTTGTGGCAGGAGATGCAATTATGCCAGGTGTATTGATTGCGCAGGCTTGTGGTCGCTGGGGAAACTTCTTTAATCATGAAGCATTTGGTTCAGCGGTTTCATTAAACTTCCTCAAGTTATTACATCTTCCTCAATTTATCATCAACAATATGTATATTGAGGGTGGGTATCATCATCCTACATTTCTTTATGAATCAGTAGGGAACTTGATTGTATTTCTTGTGATTATTTTTGTAGTTAAGAAGAAAGCACAATGTACAGGTGAACAGTTCTTCTCTTATTTTATCGGTTATGGTATTGTGAGATTCTTTGTGGAAGGATTACGTACAGACTCACTTATGTTAGGTCCTATCCGTATGGCCCAACTCACATCTATAGTATTTATTATTGCGGGTGTGGCTGGTATATATTACTTAAGAAACTATCAAAAGCGAAAGAATTAATCTTTCGCTTTTTCTTCACATTAAGTTAATGTATCATATGTATGATAAACAAGAGGTGTAAAAGATGGATAAAAGAATTGAAAATCATATCATCCAACAATATTATGACAATCAAAGTCTCTATCGTTCGTTAAAACATGATATTACAGATATTATTGATAATATCATTACAAAGAATAATATAAAGATTTCTAATTTTGCGATACGTATTAAAACAGAAGATGCATTAAGACGTAAAATCTGTTTAAAACATAAGTATAAGGATGTGAATGATATTACAGATATCGTTGCATGCCGTATTATTACATTGTTTGAATCAGATATTGATGTCATTTATAAGTTGATTAAACAGAACTTTGATATTGTGGAATACAATGATAAGAGAAAGAAGAACTATGATGACCGTATTGATTTCGGTTATAACTCTCTTCATTTATTAGTTAAATATAATGAAGCGAGACTGAATATGATAGAGTATTCAGATTATCGTCATATTGTCTTTGAAATACAAATTAGAACTATTCTCCAGCATTCTTGGGCTGAAGTAGAACATGGTCTAGGTTATAAGTCACAATATGAAATTCCTAAGGATATTCGTAGAAGACTCACAAGACTCAGTGCGACTCTAGAAATACTAGATGAAGAATTTGTGAATATAAGAGATGATATAGAAGAATACAATAGGGGTATTGATCATATAGAGAAGGTATTAAAGACAGATTTGAATTATAACTCTCTCATGACTTATTACCATGATTCTCCTATTATGAGTGAATTAACACAGATCATCTGTGAACAGTTCAATGTATCAATTAAAGAAGAGCCTTATATTATATCTGAATTAAGAGTTGTAAAAAGATTCCATAATCTAGGCTATATGTATGTTCATGAACTCGATGAATTCATTATAGAAAATAGAGATAACATCGCAAACTTTGCACAGTCAAAGCTCCGTTTCCTAGAAAAGAATAAGTATTTCAACCCTTATGATATCTTTGTCTGGGTATCACTGATCATGTTGTTGAATCAAGGTGTGGATGATCCTGAAAATATCATCAGTAATGAAATGTTCAGCATTCCTAATAAGAATGAAATAGATAAAGGAATTAATTAATATGTATCATATTTTGACACATTTATGATTGATTCATGTATAATTATATTAACGCTTTTAAATTAAAAAGAAAGAAGGTAAATAATATGGGATTTTTAGAAGGTAAGACTGTCATTGTGACTGGTGGTGGGCGTGCTGTACTTGAAGATGGTACATGTGGTTCAATTGGTTATGGTATCGTTACAGCATTTGCGAAAGAAGGCGCAAATATTGTCATTACTGGACGTAACTTAAAGAAACTAGAAGATGCAAAAGAAGAAATTGAAAGACTTTATAATGTAGAAGTTCTTCCAGTACAGGCTGATGTGAATGCAGGTGCTGATAATGAAGCAGTAGTAAAAGCAGTTGTTGAAAAGGCAATTGAAAAATTCGGTCATATTGATGCATTAGTCAATAATGCACAGGCGAGTGCATCTGGTGTATCTCTTGCAGAACATACTACAGAACAGTTTGATTTAGCTATGTATTCAGGATTATATGCAGCATTCTATTATATGAAAGCATGTTATCCATACTTAAAAGAAACAAAAGGTTCAGTCATCAACTTTGCATCGGGTGCTGGATTATTCGGAAACAAAGGTCAGTGCTCTTATGCTGCTGCAAAAGAAGGTATCCGTGGTTTAACACGTGTTGCTGCGACTGAATGGGCTGCAGATGGTATCAACGTAAACGTTGTATGCCCACTTGCTTGGACTGCACAGCTTGAAAAGTTTGAAAAAACTTATCCAGAAGCTTTCAAGGCCAATGTTCATACACCACCTATGGGACATTTTGGTGACAATGAAAAAGAAATCGGACGTGTTGTTGTACAATTAACTTCTCCAGACTTCAAATATATGACTGGTGAAACAATCACTCTTGAAGGTGGATTAGGAATGAGACCATAAGGAAACGCAATGCGTTTCCTTTTTTCAAAGGAGTAATGCAATGATTTATTATTTTAGTGGAACAGGAAATAGCCATTATGTAGCAGAAGTACTTTCAAAGTCCCTACAGGATACTATGCAATCTATTGAATCAGCTCAAAGCATTAAACAGGATGAAATAATAGGTATTGTCACACCTGTTTATTTCTTTGGTTTACCTGATATAGTGAAGGATTTCTTAGAAAGACTCTCTGTTTCTCCTAAGTCTTATTTTTATCTTGTCGTGACTTATGGTGGTAAACCAGGGAATATAGGTAAAGAAGCGAATAGTATCATGCAGAAGAAAGGCACAGGCTTTTATGCGATGTATGGTGTGAAAATGGTGGATACGTATATTCCTATGTATGATGCATCTAAAAATGAAAAGGTAGAATCTCAAATAGATCCTCAAATAGAAGAAATCATCACTACAATCAAGGAAAGAAGAATAGGGGACTACTTGAAAGGAACAGTACCAGTTCTTATTAATAAGGCCTGTTCGTTTCAATATAAGCAGATAAGAAAAACAAACAACTTAACCATTGATGAATCCTGTATTCATTGTGGCTTATGTGCAAAAGAATGTCCTGAACAGGCGATAGAAATCAAAGACCATGTGACATTTAGAAAAGAACAGTGTATGATGTGTTTAAGATGTTTACATCATTGTCCTGTGAATGCAATCAGATTTAAAAATAAGGACAAAGGACAATACAGGAGGTTACTATGATCAAAGAAGATATTCTAATCAAGAATACAACAAGAGAACAGAGAGAACAAATTGTGAATGATGCCTTAGGTATAGTAGATGGTTTATGTGATGGTTGTTCACAGGGAATCATTTCTATGTATGATGCGTATATTGATGGCTTAAAAGAACTAGATGAAATCAACAGAGAATTCAATGCCCACTATGAAGTAGATGATAAACGTGGTGGCAATAGAGGCGGCTGTTCAATGATGTAAGGAGTAAGAGTGATCTTACTTCTTTTTTTTACATAAAAAAAGAACTTCTTTCGAAGTTCTTATCCCCATACCTCTTCGGCAATTTCTTTGACTAATTTTAATTTAGCCCACTGCTGTTCTTCAGTGAGTTTATTACCAATCGCACATGATGCGAATCCACATTGTGGACTTAAATAGAGTCTATCTAATGGAATAAACTTAGCTGCTTCATGAATTCTCTTGATTACTGTTTCCTTATCTTCTAATTCAGGTGTTTTAGTTGTAATCAAACCTAATACAACCTTCTTATCTTCTGATACCTTTGCGAGAGGTGCAAATCCTCCAGATCTTTCATCATCATATTCTAGATATAAAGCATCGACATTTTCTTTCGCAAATACATAATCAGCGACAGAATTATAAGGACCTTTCGCAAAGAATGTAGAATGGTAATTACCACGACAGATATGTGATGTAATCACCATGTCTTCTGGTTTATTTTCTAATGCAAGGTTATTGACTGCAAGTAATTCAGCTTTTACTTCTTCTAAATCAAGTCCTAAAGATTCATATCTCTGTTTTGCAGCATCTCCTACAATCGCACCCCAAGTACAGTCATCTAACTGTAGATTACGGCATCCTGCATCATAGAACTGTTTAATGACGTCCTGATAAGCCACACCAATATCATGAATCAATTCTTCATTTGTAGCATAGAACTTTCTTGTAGTTTCAAAGTTAGCAGGTACAATCATCTGCTGGAAAGTCTGTGCAGGGGCTGGAATAGTATACTTAGCCACTGTATTTTCATCTTCGAACTGTTTTAAGAACTTAAAGTGTTCCACAAAAGGATGTGCTTTTGCCTTAATCTTACCTACAAGATAAGTATCATCCAATACTGCAAGTTCTGTATTAAATCTCACACCATTACCAGTATTCTTATGTTCAACACCCTCAAATCCCCACATGAAATCTAAATGCCAGAATGTTCTTCTGAATTCTCCATCAGTGATCACATGGTATCCTAATTCCTTCTGTTTCTTAACTACTTTTACAACTTCTTCATCTACAATATGATCATAATCTTCCTGAGATAACTTTCCGTTATCCAATGCTTCCTTAGCATCCTTAAGAGCCTGTGGTCTTAAAAAACTTCCTACAAAATCATATCTAAAAGGTACATTTCCCATTTCTTATTCCTCCTTGGTTAGTGATTGTATTATAACAACCAATCTCATCATTGAAAAATACATATAATATGCAGTTATATATAGTTTAAAACTATATTAATCTTCGTACTCCACTATCAGCTTATCTTTATTATTCTTAATAGTCTTATATAAGTCAGAAGGAATCTTCCATATTCCATTATAAGGTTCTTCTATATAAGTCTTTCCATTTCTTTCATAGACATAGTATGTCTTTGTATCCATCTTTACCTTGATATAATCAACATTATTAGGGTTATCATTCACTGATTCTTTTGAATAAGATGACTTTTCTTCTATATCTTTAATCAAAGAAGAAATCTTACTTTTATCACATTCATAGACAGTAGTTATTGCACCACCATGTACATGTCCAAATTCCACCTTAGATGCATCTGGTAGATCTAAGGTCTTTTTATTGGAATAAAAGCTATACACACCTAACATGATTATAATAAGGAATACACCTATCTTTTTCATGATATCCACCATGTATCATTATGCCTCTGTAGACATCCTTTTTCTTCTGAAATCTTATGTCCTTTCAAATCTTACAACAACCTTTTCATAATATTCATAATTCTCTGAGGCACAATCATTGAAATCATCCCATCCATTTTCTATCCACTTAGATAAGTACACCTTATTGTCATCAATAGTGAGTACATTCTCCTGCGGATCCATCTTAAAATGGAATTTTCTTGGATAATAACAAACCAACTCTTCATCCTGACTTATAATATGCACATTTTCACCTATGATACATAAGTTATATGTGTTTATTTTCTTTATATTCAGCGTTGTAACAGCTTCTAATACTTCCTCAGGTAAATACTTATAAAGAGTCATAATTCCTTTATTATAGTCTCCTTGTAAGAAATAGAAGTAGTTGTTTAGGAATACAGGCTTTCCATATAATACATTCTTCTGGCGTTTAAAAGGCTGAATAACCTTCCTGTTTTCATAATCATAGAAAGATATCATAGAACCCTTGTGATTCTTGTGGAACTCATAGAATTCAACATAATCACTTATTGCATATCCAAAACGTGTTTGTCCTTCTATATTATCGATAGTTGTACCATTAACTTGATTAAATTGAATAATATTCATAGGGCACCTCCTACCTCAATTATAGCAAAAAGAACTCGTACTTGATTTAGTTATTATAGATCTCTCATAATTTTGATGGATATAGGAAATCATTTGTTTCTCTTGGTTATAAGTAACAGAGATTTCTAATTAATGATCATATAATAAAAAAGAGGGAGAGCATCATAGACTCTCCCCCGCCTGTAGGCTTCGCAAGTTTCTACAGAACAATCACTGCAGTTAGTTTACGTTATTTTAAATCTTCTGTCAATAATCAAAAAAATATATTTGTTTCTCTATATTTGTATCATTTACGCTATCAAATCAAATAATTTTCATGAACTGTTTGCCTCAATTATTTTTCCCCTAAGAAGAAATAAATCTTAGATTTTGAATACCTATCAAACTTATCTTCTGAATCAAGTATAACTTATTTTATCAGTTATAACTGAAATCTCATGCACAAATCTGAATTTTGTCAGTTATAACTGACAAAATAGGAAAAATAACCAAAAATATAAGATATAACTGAAAAGGATGATGACTTGTATCGAGTCATCATCCTTTCTTACTTTTCATCAACTAACTGGAATTCTTTTAGTTACTTATTTCTTTGATTGTGGCGTTTCTTATTCCACAGTGAACCTACTAACATACCGATTGCAGAGATTATTGATCCAGCTACAATCATTCCCAATTCAGGGGAATTCAGTTTGTTAGAAGCAATATTGTTTGCTATTTTGAATGTACCATATTCAGCAAGCATATACATTACGCCAAAGAAAAGAGTGAATGCCCATTTTCCTTTTCCCCAAAAGTTATTTTTACCAATAACAACGGATACAATAAATGTAGTTACAGGAAGAATAAGCCAAAGGAACATCAAGCTGTAACCCATAGCATCACTTCCACTTGTAAAAAACCAGAATACTATCATTGCATACGCCCAAATCAAGAGATAAGAGAGAATCGTAACAATCTTGTTTCTGTTGGTATTGCTTTTCACAACATTCGTACTTTCTTCAAGATAATCATAATAGTTTTTCATTTTTTCTTCTCCCTTCAATAAATAGTCAAGAGAGACATCGTAGCATTCGCTCATTTTAATGACGCTGATGATATCTGGATAGGATTTTTCGTTTTCCCAATTTGAGATTGTCTGGCGACTCACACCCAACAATTCAGCAACCTGTTCTTGCGTCAGCTTCTTTTCAATTCGTGCTGCCTTGATTTTGCTTCCAATATCATATTCCATACCACTGTCCCTTCTTGCACTTTTATTGTAGGAAAAACACCCATTATTGTCTATCAAATAGCTTTGACATCACTTATTATGCGTGTCAAAATCTTTTTACATCTGCTAAATCAAGCATTACTGCCTTTTTCCAGTCATTACTTTTCATCAACTACCTGGAAGATATAGAACTTCAAGTAATAGCTATTCTCATCACCATTCCATAAAATAGGATGATCTGCAGCCTGTGTTCTAAATTCTACCTGTCTTAATCTCTTATGTACAAGCTTTGCAGCCTGTCCAATAGTTTTAGTAAATGTATCATAATCCATAAAATGAGAACATGAACATGTAGCCAGATATCCACCATCTTTTACTAATTTCATACCTCTCATATTAATCTCACGATAGCCTTTAATCGCATTCTTAATAGATGCACGAGACTTTGTGAAAGCAGGGGGATCTAATATAACCATATCAAATAACTCTCCCTGAGCCTCTAATTCTGGTAAGAAATCAAATACATCATGACACTCAAACTTAACAGTATCTTCTAAACCGTTAAACTTAGAATTCTCATTCGCAAGATCTACCGCAAACTGAGATGCATCCACACCTAAAACACTCTGAGCTCCTGCAATACCTGCATTGAGTGCAAAAGTGCCAATATAAGTAAAACAGTCTAATACTTTTGCATCTTTACATAATTTCTGTATTGCAAGTCTATTATATTTCTGATCAAGGAAGAAACCAGTCTTCTGTCCTTCTGCAACATCTATATGATACTTAACACCATTTTCTACAATATCAATATGAGGATCAAAAGGTTCACCAATAAACCCTTTGATTCTTTCCATACCTTCCTTAGTACGTTCCTTGGCATCACTACGTTCATATACACCTCTAATAGTAATGCCATCCTGTAGTAGAATATTCTTCATAAGTTCTACAATCTCTTCCTTAAAGGCATCAATACCTAATGCAAGAGACTGTACAACTAATACATCTTCAAACTTATCAATTACTAAACCTGGTAAGAAATCAGCATCTCCAAACACAATACGACAGCTAGATGTATCTACTGTCTTCTTACGATAATCCCAGGCATTCTGTAATCTCATACGTAAGAAATCAGAATCAATCTCCTGATCAATATTTCTAGTCATTAAACGAATTCTAATCTTAGAATTCTGGTTAATATAACCTCTACCTAGTGGATACTCATTATGGGCATATACATCTACAATATCACCATTTTTGAAATGTCCATGTATCTCTTTTATTTCATTGTCATAAATCCATAAACCGCCTGCATTAATAGTACGGCCTTCACCCTTTTTTAATAGTACTTTTGTTTTCATATTTGAACCTCTCTTGGTCATTATTATACATTTGATAGGACAGTTGTGCTACAATATTAACAATTCAAGGAGGAAAAAATAAGATGAGTTTTAAGGATTCTAAAGTAGTTATTGTTGGTTTAGGTAATGTAGGTGCTACTACTGCCTATTCAATTATTAACCAGGGACTTTGTGAAGAAATTGTATTAATAGATATTAATAAAGAAAAAGCATATGGTGAAGCATTAGATATGCAGCAGTCAGTTTACTTCATGAATAGAAATATTAAAGTAAAAGCAGGGGATTATTCTGATTGTAAGGATGCAGATGTAGTGATTATTACAGCATCAGCACCAATGCCTAAAGATTCTCATGACCGTTTACAGATGTTAGCACCAAGTATTAAGATTATCAAGTCTATTGTGGGTTCTACAATGGCGTCTGGCTTTAATGGTATCTTTATTGTTGTATCTAACCCAGTAGATATTATGAGTTATATTACTTGGAAGGAATCAGGTTTACCAAAGAACCAGGTTATTGGTAGTGGTACAACTCTTGATAGTGCAAGATTATCTTGTCGTTTAGCTGATATGTATCATTTAGATGCAAAGAGTGTATCAGCTTATGTATGTGGTGAACATGGTGATTCAGAAATGGTGACATGGTCTAGTGCCACTATTGGTGGTAAGAGTGTAGAAGATGTATTAAAAGATAATGCAGAACGTACTAAGGATGCCACTAAGGAAACATTAAGACATGCTGTTATTGAAGATGGATGGCAGATCTTTAACCGTAAAGGTAATACATGTTATGGTATTGCGGCAGCAACTACCGCAATTGTGAAATCTATTCTCTTTAATGAAAATAGAATTTATCCAGTATCTGTTCATTTAAATGGTAAGTATGGTATGAATGATATCTTCTTAAGTGTTCCTACTATTATTGATAAGACAGGAGCTAAAGAAATAGTAGAAATAAATATGAAAGAAGATGAGCAGAAAGCACTCGAGGAATCATATAAAGTTCTGAAAGATTTCTGTCAACAGTTAGACTAAGAGAGGGTAAACCTCTCTTTTTATGATAGAATGAATCCATGGAGGATTTGGTATGATTAAGATAGCATTTTTTGATATTGATGGAACTTTAAGCAATATGGAAACACGCAGTGTTTCTGATATTACTATAGAAACATTACAGAGATTACAGGCTAATAATATAAAGGTATGTATTGCGACAGGAAGACATCCTTTAAGTGTACCTACTTTTGAAGGAGTAACTTTTGATGCCATACTTTCTTTTAATGGTTCTTATTGTTTTGATAAGGAAGGACATGTTTTGTATAGTCATCCGATCCCACATGAGGATGTATTAAGAATTATAGAGAATGCTTCTTCTATTAATAGATTTGTTTCACTTGCAAGTAAAAAAGATAGTAAAGCCAATGGGACAGATCAAGACTTAGATGATTATTATGCATTCTCTAAACAGAAGGTGAATGTGGCAGAAGACTTTGATAGTTTTGTGAATGAAGATATTTATCAAATCATGTGTGGTGGATATGAGAATGAATATGATGCATTAATGAAGAATGTAGAAGGTGCACAAATTACAGCATGGTGGAATAGGGCAGTGGATATTATTCCAACAGGTGGTGGAAAGGGTAATGGTATACATAAGGTATTAGAGTATTATCATTTTACACCGGAGGAAGCTATTGCGTTTGGAGATGGTACAAATGATATTGAAATGTTGGAAGCAGTGGGTACAGGAGTCGCAATGGGTAATGCGACTGATAATGTGAAGGCTATTGCGGATGATATCTGCTTATCTGTATCAGAAGATGGGGTCTATCACTACTGTTTAGATCATAAGCTTATTTAAAGATGGGTAACCATCTTTTTTTAGTATAAAAAAACACAGAACAAATTGTTCTGTGTTAGATGCTTATGAGTGATTAGGACGATTTGGGTCTGTCTGTTGAATGACACCTGTATGATTCCATCTTCTATCGTGATTTTTATCAAAAGTATGCCAGTAGACTCTATCTCCAGGACCCACTTTACCATCAAGGCCAAGTTCAATGTAATCAATATAACCCTCTAGCCATCTTTTCTGTTGCTCGTTGTTTTCCTGTATGGCAGTTCCTACCCCCACCGTGCCATTAGTTATTACTCTGTTTGCGTTTTCATCTGCACAGGTACCAGTAGTTCCTAATGGACTATGAGATATATTACTCCCATATTCATCCATATTTTTCCATTCAGGACCACTAGTTAAGCGTCCTGTTGATCCTACATCACAAGCAATTTTATAACAAGCAGTAACAGCGATATTCTGGTTTGAAGCATAACATTCTTCGATAATCATTGGTCTAATCCATGTTCTCATAATTAAATCCCCCTTTGTAAATTCATAATACTTTAATATTTTAGATTTCATTTTAATAGTAGCACCACAAAAATAATAAATCTACTGGTTTAAAGAGTATTTATGTAATGTGGACCCCGAGTCAAGGACATTAAATAAAAAGGCGCTTAAAAATGATTAGAAATAAAGATATCCTCTAGGTGTAATTAACTAGGAGGATATTTTTATGTGTAAACTATGTAAATATGTAATTATTAAAGATGGAGTTTTATGTGTATTGGAAACAGATAGAATGAAGGAAGTCATAAGAAATGAACTTGGTGTATTTGACTACCGAGA
>OJKO01000070.1_pt1 | contig 46579 bp, 30 predicted proteins | sample 1596541 | NCBI WGS metagenome assembly OJKO01 (sample SAMEA4350163, study PRJEB24818) | metagenome | biome: human; feature: gut; material: faeces | place: Denmark | collected 2013-09
TTTTCTTTATCTATATAATATAGTGCAAAGATAGTGTAAAATACAGAGAAAACAAAATATAGCATTAATATTTTAACTTTTTTATTAATGTGGCAGAAAATATTCAAAGGACACAAAATGCACAGCTGTATTTTAGCCACAACAGCTCACAAATGGTCTTTTTGGTGTGCAAAAATTGTAAACGTTTACGTGGTTTTTTGCATAAAAAATCGAGATTTATTTGATTTATATCAATATTTGTCTTAATTTTGCACCCAGAAAAAGAATTGATTTTCAAAAACGATAAAATCATAACTACATAAAAAACACAAACTGCTGAAACATTCAAAAACTTCAAAGGCCTCGACGCGATGTCGGGGCTTTTTGTTTTCTTCTCATCTAAAGGCTTTTCTTACCATTTATTTTTCCTCGTTTTTGTCTCTTTTTCGTTAGATTTTACGAAAATGGATGCTTTTTGAACAAAAAGTATACTCTTTTCTCTGCAAAATAACTTATCTTTGCATGCGGTTTTGTTGTATGCAGCAGTAACTGGAGTAGTATGCCGGCTATACTGCTGTAGCATCATAGAGAAGATTATAAATCAACCTAACAATAAAATGAAAATGAAGCAAAAAGTTTGTATTGCTAGTATTTTGTTGCTCGGCACGGTTTGTGCGAAAGCCAACAATTATAAAGTAAGTTCACCTGACGGCAGATTGGCGGTCAAGGTGGAATGTGTAGACGGAAAGGCTTTCTATTCGGTAGAGCTGAATGGCAAGCAGATGCTTAAACCTTCTGCCTTGGGACTGGTAGCCAACTATGGCGACTTCTCCCAGCATCTTACCATGGGTGCGATGAAAGGAACAGAGAAGCATCTTTCTTACGACATGACCCGTATCAAGAAAAGCCACATCGAAAAGGATGTTTATGAGGCTACCATCGGATTCCTCAATGCCAAGAAGGATTCCATGACCTTGCATCTCCATGTAAGCAACAACGATGTTGCCTACAAATATGAGATGATCCGTCCGAAGAAGAATAACCCTAAGTCGGTGATTATATATAATGAGGTGAGCGGTTTCAATTTCCCTGAGCAGACCACCACTTTCCTCTGCCCTCAAATCGGTCCGATGACTGGTTGGGAACGAACCAAACCATCTTACGAAGAAGAATATACTCCGAATGCTCCGATGACAAAGAAGTCGCAGTTTGGTGTGGGCTATACCTTCCCTTGTCTCTTCAAGGTGGGTAATGACGGTTGGGCATTGGTCAGCGAAACAGGAGTATCGAGTGCATATCCAGCCAGCAGACTTTCTGATTATGATGCAGCGAAGGGATATACGGTAGCTTTCCCTCAGAAAGGTGAAAACAACGGAATCGGTTCAGAATATGCCGGTATACCTTTGCCGGGCGAAACACCATGGCGTACCATTACCGTTGGCACCACATTGGCTCCTATAGTAGAAACTACCATCCCTTACGATGTGGTAGAACCTCTGTATGAGCCAACTCAGCAGTATAAGCCTTCACGCTATACCTGGAGCTGGCTGATCTGGCAGGATGAGAGTATCAACTATGATGACCAGGTGAAGATGATAGATGTTGCTGCGGCTCAGGGCTATGAGGCTATCCTCGTAGACAACTGGTGGGACCAGCGCATCGGTCGTGACAAGATTGAGAAATTGGCTCAGTATGCCAAGAGCAAGCAGGTTAGTCTGATGCTCTGGTATAATTCGAATGGTTTCGAGAATGATGCTCCACAGACTCCACGTCAGATTATGAACAATTCCATCGCCCGCAAGAAGGAGATGGCTTGGATGAAGAAGATAGGTATTGTGGGAATCAAAGTTGATTTCTTCGGTGGTGACAAGCAGGAGACGATGAAACTCTACGAAGATATTCTGAGCGATGCCAACGATTATGGTCTGGAGGTGATCTTCCACGGTTGTACCATGCCTAGAGGTTGGGAGCGCATGTATCCTAACTATGTTTCCAGCGAGGCAGCATTGGCTTCTGAGAATGTATATTTCACCGATTATCATGCCAAAAAGGAGGCTTTCGAGATGACGATGCATCCGTTCTCAAGAAATGCTGTAGCCAGCTTCGACTGGGGTGGCGTGATGATGAACAAATATCTTTCAAGAGATAACAAGAGCCGTCATCAGCGCTATACAAGTAATGTCTTCGAGATGGCAACCGCTATCACCAATCAGAGCAGCGTAAACTGTGTTTGTCTCTATCCTAACAATCTTCAGGATGTTCCTCAATGGGAATTGGACTGGTTGAAGGGCTTGCCTACAGCATGGGACGATGTGAAGTTTATCGCAGGATATCCTACGAAGTATGCGGTTGTAGCCCGTAAGGCGTCTCAAGAGAACGGCTCTGGTGCAGCAATCAATAACGGAAAATGGATTGTCGGTGGTTTGAATGCTACAGACAAGCCGCTCACCCTGACCCTCAATCTGCCTATGTTCGCTGGCAAGACTGTGGAATATCTTACCGATCAGCCAAAGAAACAGGGTGAGAAGTTCTACACTTCGGTAAAGAAGACCTTGAAAGTAGGCAAGAATGGTAAGGCAAAGGTTGTGATTCAGCCAAATGGCGGTATTATCATCAATTAGAATGCTGTTCATCGCCGGTAATGAATCCGCAGAAACAATACATAATAAATAAAAAGGGGTGATTACAAAATCATCCCTTTTTTCGTCTTAAAACTAAATTAAAAACTAAACGAATAACAATAATGATGACAGCAAACTACAGCAGAAAGTGGATGATGGCAGGTCTTCTTGCTTTTTCTGCCTTTACCTCCCCAGTCATGGCACAGCACAATGGACTGGTAGATATGAGCCACAGCAAGGAAGCCCGAATGGTAAATATGCCTTTGGGAAGTACCCGTTGGACAGGCGGTTTTTGGGGTGGCCGATTCAAGGTCTTTTCAGAAACCTCGCTTTGGGATATGTGGAAAACCTGGGATACACCCGAGGTATCGCACGGCTTCCGTAATTTCGAGATTGCGGCGGGCGATGCTGAAGGCGAACATTGGGGACCTCCTTTTCATGATGGCGATATGTATAAATGGCTTGAGGCATGTGCTTCGGTTTATGCAGTAACCCATGATCAGAAACTAGATGCCCTGATGGATTGCTTTATTGCCGAAGTAGCTAAGGCACAGCGTGCCGATGGTTATATCCATACCCCTGTGGTGATAGATGAGCGCCATAAGGGCATCGATACGCATGCTCTCAAAGACCGGAAAGATGAAGCCGAAATCGGTATCACAGTAGGAGGAAAAGATGAGAAAGGAGCCTTTGCCAGCCGTCTCAACTTCGAAACCTATAATCTGGGACATCTGATGACTGCCGGTATCGTACATTGGCGTGCCACAGGCAAGAAGACTCTCTTCAACTGTGCACTCAAGGCAGCCGATTTTCTCTATGATTTTCTGAAGAACCAGCGCGATGAGTTGGCGCGCAATGCAATCTGTCCTTCTCATTATATGGCAGCTTCAGAGATGTACCGTGCTACCGGTGACAAGCGTTATCTGGAACTGGCAGAGGGATTGATAGCCATTCGTGATGAAGTGAAGAATGGTGAAGATCACAATCAGGATCGCCATCCTTTCCGTGAGCAATATGAGGCGATGGGGCATGCGGTGAGAGCCAACTATCTCTATGCGGGTGTAGCTGATCTCTATGCCGAAACAGGCGAGAAGCAACTCATGAAGAATCTGTCCAGTATCTGGGATGATATCACCTATCGCAAGATTTATATCACAGGTGGATGCGGTGCCCTCTATGATGGTGTGTCACCTGATGGAACCACTTACGATCAGCCTAGCATTCAGCAGATTCACCAGGCATACGGCAGAGCATATCAGTTGCCAAACGAGACTTCGCATAATGAAACCTGTGCGCAGATTGGTAATATCTTCTTATCCTGGCGTATGCTCGAAACCACAGCTGATGCCCGCTATATGGATATGGTAGAAAACGAACTCCTGAATGGAGTCTTGCCGGGCATTTCGCTCGATGGTACCCGATATTTCTATACTCAGGCCCTGCGCCGTACGGGCGATTTCCCTTATGTGATGCGCTGGCCGAAAACCCGCCAGAAGTATATCAGTTGCTTCTGCTGTCCACCTAACACCCTTCGTGCACTTTGCGAAGCGCAGGAGTATGCTTATGCCGTGAAAGGGGATACTTTGTGGGTGAACATGTATGGTGATAATCATCTGAAAACAAAGGATGTTGATATGGAGATGACTTCAGGTTATCCTTATGATGGCAAGGTTTCCATTCGCATCAACAAGGCTAAGAATATCAGAACCTTGATGCTCCGCGTGCCGGGAGAGGGTAGATATGAGGCGATTTCTGCTACTGATTCAAAAGGCAGACAGACTGGTTGGAAGAAGGGAACCCTCGTAGAACGAACATTTGATATGAAACCTCGTCTGGTGGAGGCTAACCCTTTGGTTGAAGAGAATAAGAACCAGATAGCCGTGATGCGCGGACCTATTGTCTATTGTTTGGAAAATGTGGATATCGATGCTTCTTCTGTTCCTGCTTCCTGCAAAGATAAGTATGGTAGGGTAAGCGTGAATGATATCGTGATTCCTGCTGATATCCAATGGACTGAAGTAAAAAAGACGATCGACGGTCACGAGTTTGTTGCGCTCCAGGGGGAGGCGCTGCTTGCTGAAAAGGGAACTGCAGCATCCTGGCAGAAGAACCAGCTTTACCGTACACTTGCTCCTGCCCAGAAAAAAGTAAATGTTACGCTCATTCCTTATTATGCCTGGGATAATCGGGGTAGTGATGTGGAAATGTCGGTTTGGCTTTCAGTTAGAAAATAATTTTTTTTAGTTATGAAATTAAGAAGAATCCTATTGCTGGGAATGCTGGGCTTCAGCCTCGCTCTCTCTGCAGAAAATAAGAAGATAGGCTATGTGCAAGTATCACCAGATTCTTCTCTCGCTGATGCGGTTCGCAAGGCTCGCGAGATGAGAAGATTGAGACAGGCAGATTCGGTAGTAGTTAAAATGCAGGCGGGGCAATACCGACTCTATGAACCTCTGGTGCTCCGTCCGGAAGACAGTCATCTCTGTTTTGAGGGAACGCCTTCGGTAAAGCATTCGGCAGGTACGGTACTTACAGGAGCCGTACCTGTTACCGGATGGAAGAAACAGGGCAGATATTTGGTGGCTGATGTGCCTGATTTCAATGGATGTCCTATGAATTTCCGACATCTCTGGGTGAATCACTCGCGGGCTGATAGGGCACGTGGCGTGAGTGATTTCAATCAGATGCCGCGCATCAGATGGGTAGACAAGAAGAAACGCGTCATCTGGGTTCCGGCTTCTGCTGTTCGTCAGCTTCTGACGGGTGCTAAGGATAAGGCGGGTAACAGCATCATCCGACCGGATGCAAGATATGCAGAGATGACGCTGCATCAGATGTGGGAGGTAAGTTATCTGCGCATCAGAAACATCCGTATTCAGGGCGATTCTGCTGCCATATCTTTCCACGATCCTGAGGCTAAGATTCAGTTTGAACGTCCTTGGCCTTCACCTATGTATAATTGTGAGCACAATTCTCCTTTCTTTATCTCGAATGCGCTGCCTCTTCTGGATAAACCGGGCGAATGGTATCATGATATCCGTACGCATAAACTGTATTATATGCCTAGGAAAGGGGAGCGTATGGATGTTGCGGCGCCGGCTTTGGAAACGTTGGTGAAATTCGAGGGAACCAGAGAAAAAATGGTGGATGCTGTTACTTTCAGAAATGTAAACTTTGAAGTTACAACATGGAACCGCCCTTCTTACAAGGGACATGTACCTTTGCAGGCGGGAATGTTCATTACCGAAGGTTACAAACTGCGCCCTAGTATCGACCGTGTGAACAACCATAAACTAGATAATCAGGATTGGCTTGGCAGACCCGCTGCTGCTGTTGAATTGCGCTATGCAAGCAGAGCGGTTTTCGATTCATGCTCTTTTGGACATCTGGGTGGCGATGGTCTCGATTTTGTTGAGGGTTGCCGGGATGGAGCAGTACTTAGCAGCACCTTCGAAGATATAGCGATGAATGGATTGGTATGTGGCAGCTTTTCGCCTGCCGGTCTGGAGACGCATCTGCCTTATCGTCCGCAGGATTTGCGTGAGGTGTGCAGCGGACTGCATGTCAGGAACTGCGAGTTCTCTGATGTTACAAACGAGGAGTGGGGTACCTGTGCTATCGCTTTGGGTTACGTCAGCCGCATGAACATCGAACATAATTATATTCATGATGTCAGTTATTCGGCTATCAGTATGGGATGGGGTTGGAATCGCGATTTGGTTGTGATGCATGATAATCGCATTCATGCCAATCTTATCGAGCGCTATGCTGCCCATATGTACGATTGCGCTGGCATCTACACACTTGGCAACCAGCCAAACACGGTTATTTCAGAGAATGTAGTGCGGGATATCTTCCATCCTTCCTACGTACACGATCCTCATCATTATTTCTATCTCTATACTGATGAGGGTTCTTCTAATATTCTCCTGAAAGATAACTGGACGCCAGAAGAGAAATTCCTGAAAAACGCCTGCGGTCCTAATAATGTCTGGCAGAATAATGGTCCGCAGGTGGCTGATGAAATTGTGAAGAAGGCAGGGAAAATAAAGGAGTAGGGATGAAGTGAAAAATAAAAACAGCTGTCTTTGCTAATTAGAAAGTTCAAGGTTCAAAGTAAAAAGCGTATGAAATTTATCGGAATATGGATGGTCAGTATGATGCTGCCATCTGGATTACATGCAGCCACATGGCTGAAGAATCTGAAAGTGGAATATCGGAATACTCCACTGGCAGTAGGTGTCATGCATCCTCGGTTTGCCTGGCAGATGGAGGTTGATGACAAAAGTAGAGGAAATCTGCAGAGTGCTTACCGGATATCTGTTATTGATGAAACGGGTAAGGAAGTCTGGAATACGGGTAAGGTGAAAAGTACCGAATCGCTAGGCATACAGTATGCTGGCGAATCGCTTCGCCCTTCTACCCGCTACCAGTGGCATCTTACAGTCTGGAATCAGAAAAACGAAGAGCTGCAGGCTTCTTCTGCTTTTGAAACAGCCTTGGTGCTGGGTACAGACTATAACCATCCTGTCGCGACAGCCGGAAAAGGAACATATCTGGCTTGGGAAGGTGCTAAATGGATAGGAAGAGGCAATGCTCCCGTGATGTTCTATGCCCCTTATTTCCCAACCTTCCGACTTCATTACGAACTGCAACTCGATAAGAAATCGAAGTCAACAGCAGCTTCCTTCATCTTCGGTGCCAACGATCCCCGACTGATGGATCTCAATAAGAATCTCTTAGGGGTATCCAATGCGAAGGATTCTTCTTATATCCGCGTAGAACTTGATATTGCGCCTCTCAGAAAGTCGAAGCCTGCCCGTATCAATTTCTATCGTCGGGGCTACAAGGTTGGCGAGACGGATGCCGCACCTTTGGTTTCCTACGATATTCCTGCTGCGGTTATCAACAGGCAGAACCAGTATGCTGCCCATCAGATAGATATTTCGATGGATACCGGTGCGGCTACTCTCTTCCTGGATGGAAAGGAAATTGTTGGTGAAAAGGTAGAAATCGATACTGATGGCAAACAGCATTCTGTAGGAAGTCTGATTCTGAATCCTACCGGAGAACAGGGTAATAACTATATTGCCTATCCGATGCTAGTCGATTGGGGATATTACGTGGCTAAAGGTCAGAAGGCTACTTTCAGTCATATTGAGGTAAGAAACTTTAAATCGCCTCAGAATGTGATAGCTGCTCCTTTACAGCAACTCTCTGCCAGCCAGCTCTCTGCCAATCAGCTCTCTGTAGATGGAAAGAAAGAGGGTGCGCTTGGCATCTTTGCCTTTAAGGAGAATACTGCGCCTATGCTTCGTACAGAGTTTGCTACCTCCGGCAAAAAAGTCAGAAAAGCCCGTCTTTATGCTACTGCCCGCGGAATCTACGACATCTATATAGATGGTAAGGCAGTAAGTAAAGCTTATTTCAACCCTGGTACTACAGAGTATAACCATACTCATACTTACCAGACCTTCGATGTAACTTCTTTGCTTCAGCAGTCGGGTGAGCATGCTATCGGAGCCGTCCTTTCCGAAGGATGGTGGAGTGGTGGTGCCACCTATGTAACCGGAAATTGGAATTTCTATGGCGACAGGCAGTCGTTAATGGCAAAGTTGCAGATAACCTACGAGGATGGTTCACAGCAAACCATCGTTACCGATCCTGCAACCTGGAAAAGCTATGATGATGGCGCTGTAAGATATGGCAGTTTCTTTATGGGTGAGGTATATGATGCACGCAAGGAACAAGACTGCAAAGGATGGGCGATGCCTCATTTCGATGACAGAAATTGGCAGACTGCTGTAGAAGTGAAGGAATCAGATTTCAAGACTTCTGAGGATTTCCAGCTTCTTCCTGATATGGCAGAGGCAATCATGCCTGTTGATACCCTGACGGCTCTCAATTGTGTAGAACCGCGCAAGGGTGTTTATGTCTATGATCTCGGACAGAATATGGCGGGTGTTCCGCTGGTACATTTCTCAGGTTTGAAACCTGGCACGGAAGTAAAGATCCGTACAGCCGAAATCAAATATCCTGATTTGCCAGCCTATCAGGATTATGTAGGCATGATCATGACCGAGAATCTGCGTGTGGCAACTTCGCAGGATGTTTATGTAGCCAGGGGAGGTGAAGAGACTTTCTCGCCTAGATATACCCTTCATGGATTCAGATATCTTGAGATTACGGGTGTTGATGCTCCGGTAGCGCCAGACCAGATAAAGGCGATCGTAGTGAGTTCGATGAATGAGCAGGCTTCGCAATATTCTACCTCCCGTTCTGATATCAACCGCTTGTGGCTCAATTCGGTATGGTCTACGCGTTCTAATTTCATGTCTGTTCCAACCGATTGTCCTCAGCGTAATGAACGTCTGGGTTGGATGGGTGATATTTCCGTATTCGGGCGTTCTGCTACATATATTACCGATGCTTCCCAGTTCTTGCGCCGCTATCTTATCTCTGTCCGTGATTTGCAGAGTGCTAAGGGACAGTATCCAGATGTAGCTCCAACCAATTGTGGCTTCGGTGGCTTGTTATGGGCAAGTGCCGGTGTAACCTTGCCTTGGGAGCTCTACCAGCAATATGGCGACAAGGCTATGTTGGCTGAACATTACGCATCGATGAAACGCTATATCCAGTTTGTGCTGGATGAGTATGTGGATAAGAAAACAGGACTTATCGTACAGCATCATCAGTGGGGCGATTTGGGCGATTGGCTCAGTCCGTCTTATGAAAAAGATGATAAGTCGCTCGTATGGGAATGTTATTTCATATTCGATCTGGATATTCTTTCTCAGATGGCAAAGGCTTTGGGCAAGACTGAGGATGCGGCATGGCTGACCCGGTTGGCGAACGAGCGCAGGGCTTTCTTCAGGAAAACATTCGTTGATGAGGCTACAGGTAAGACCATCTGTTCGTGGTATGATGCTGAGCGCAAGGGACAGTTGATTGATACCCAGACATCTTATGCTCTTCCTTTGGCATTCCATGTGGTAGATGGTGACTTACAGAAGAAGATGGCGGCTCATCTCGCTGCAGCCATCAAGACTCCGATGGCCGGTTATCCTGCTTATTCGCTCCTGACGGGTTTTATCGGTACCGCTTGGATCAGTAAGGCACTTTCGGATAATGGTATGTCCGAGGAGGCTTACCGTTTGCTGCAGTACGAGGGTTATCCTTCCTGGCTTTATCCTGTAAAGAATGGAGCCACGACGATTTGGGAGCGTTTGAACTCTTATACAGTAAAGGATGGATTTGGTGAGAACAACAGTATGAATTCGTTCAATCACTATTCTTTTGGAGCTGTAGCATCGTGGATGTACAATTACTCTCTCGGTATCTGCCGTGATGAGAAATCGCCTGGTTTCAAGCATTTCATCCTGAAGCCGGAGGTTGACCCTACGCGTGGCATTACTCATGCTGAGGGTTATTACGATTCAATGTATGGCAGAATCAGAAGCCGTTGGCAATATACTGATTCCGGTATCCGTTATGAGTTTACGGTTCCTGCCAATACGACAGCCTCTCTCTACTTGCCTGCCCCTGCTGTCTCTTTCATTTCAGAGAATGGTAAGCCGTTGAAAAAGGCATCGGGAGTCAGATACGTAAGTGCTGATAAGGAACTCCATCATTTGGAGCTCGCCTCTGGATCTTATCAGTTTGATATAAAACAGAAATAACTTGCTAAAGTTCTGTAAAATAAAAAATGGGTGGCAGATTTGATATCTGTCACCCATTATCTTTATGATTAAAACCTGTATCCTGCGGATAGATTATCTGCTGGAATTATTGGTTCTTGAAGACCAATCCATCTGCATCTGTATGATCGATGGTAATTGGCTTCTCTCTGCTAACCTCTTCTGCAAGAATCTTCTTACTCAAGTCGTTCAAGACATAATCCTGGATAGCGCGCTTTACAGGACGGGCACCAAACTCTGGGTCGTATCCTACCTTTGCCAGATACTGGATAGCTGCAGGAGTCCAGCGAAGTTCAAAGCCCTGAGGCTCCAACATCTTCTTTACTCGCTTCATCTGAAGTTCTACAACCTCGGCAATCTGCTCCTGGGTCAACGGCTTGAAGGTAATGATATCATCAATACGGTTCAGGAACTCAGGACGGAAGGTCTTGCGCAACATCTCACGGCTTGCGTTGGAAGTCATGATGATGATGGTGTTCTTGAAGTTGACTACACGACCCTTGTTGTCAGTCAACCGACCATCGTCCAATACCTGCAACAGGGTATTGAATACGTCAGGATGCGCCTTCTCTATCTCATCGAAGAGTACCACACTATATGGTTTGCGGCGTACAGCCTCGGTCAACTGACCACCTTCATCGTAGCCTACATACCCTGGAGGCGCACCGATCAGACGGGTTACGCTAAACTTCTCCTGATATTCACTCATATCAATTCGGGTCATCATCGACTCGTCATTGAACAGATACTCAGCCAGCGCCTTGGCAAGTTCCGTCTTACCTACACCGGTAGTACCGAGGAAGATAAAGCTGGCGATAGGACGCTTAGGATCCTGCAAACCGGCACGGCTGCGGCGAACGGCATCACTTACAGCGGTGATAGCCTCGTCCTGTCCGATGACTCTTTTGTGGAGTTCTTCCTCCAGATGGAGCAGTTTCTCACGCTCGCTCTGCATCATACGGCTTACTGGTATTCCGGTCCAGCGGCTTACAACCTCAGCGATATCATCAGCAGTAACTTCCTCTCTGACCATCGCTGCGCCACCCTGTGTACTCTTCAGCTGCTCCTGAATCTTCTTGATGTCATCCTCGAGCGCCTTCAGTTTAGAATAGCGGATTTCAGCTACGCGTTCGTAATTGCCTTCGCGCTCCATGCGTTCAGCCTCAAACTTCAGGTTTTCTATCTCCTGCTTATCCTGCTGAATCTTGTTGACGAGCGCTTTTTCGCCTTCCCATTTAGCACGGAAGTCATGCTCCTGATCCTTCAATTCTGCAATTTCCTTATCCAGCTGCTGAATCTTAGGCTGGTCATTCTCGCGCTTGATGGCCTCACGCTCAATCTCCAACTGCTTCAAGTGGCGGGTAATCTCATCCAGTTCTTCTGGTACAGAGTCACGCTCCATTCTCAGTTTGGCTGCTGCCTCATCCATCAGGTCGATAGCCTTATCAGGGAGGAATCTGTCAGAGATGTATCTCTCTGATAACTTGACGGCTGCGATGCAGGCATCATCCTGAATACGTACCTTATGATGGTTCTCGTAGCGCTCCTTGATACCACGGAGGATACTGATGGCGTCTACCTCGTCAGGCTCATTGACCATGACGGTCTGGAAACGGCGTTCCAGCGCCTTATCCTTCTCGAAGTACTTCTGATACTCGTTGAGGGTAGTAGCACCGATGGCTCTCAGTTCACCACGAGCCAGGGCAGGCTTCAGAATGTTGGCTGCATCCATGGCACCTTCGCCACCGCCTGCACCTACCAACGTGTGGATCTCATCGATGAAGAGGATAATCTGGCCGTTGGCGTTAGTTACCTCTTTGATGACGCTCTTCAGACGCTCCTCGAACTCACCCTTATATTTGGCACCGGCTACCAGTGCACCCATATCGAGAGAATAGAGTTGCTTGTTTTTCAGATTCTCCGGTACATCGCCACGTACGATACGCTCGGCAAGACCTTCTACGATAGCGGTCTTACCTGTACCAGGCTCACCTATCAGAATAGGGTTGTTCTTGGTTCTTCGTGACAGAATCTGGAGTACTCTTCTTATTTCCTCATCACGTCCGATAACTGGGTCCAGCTTGCCGCTTCTAGCCTGTTCTACAAGGTTTTTCGCATATTTCTCCAAACTCTGATAGTTATCATCAGCGCTTTGTGATTTTACGTTCTGTCCCTGTCTCAGTGCCTGGATGGCAGCGAGCATATCTTTGGCATTTGCACCAGCATCCTTCAGAATACGTGCAGCAGTAGAATTGCCCTGTACGATAGCCAACAGGATAGGTTCTACGCTAACGAACTCGTCGCCCATTTTCTTGGCGGTATCCTCGGCATTCATCAGTATCTGGTTAGTCTCGTTGCTGAGGTACGGCTGACCGCCGCCCTGAACACGAGGCAGATGTTGCATCTCCTGACGCAAGAGCATGGCGATTTGCTGTCCGTTCATGCCCAACTTCTGGAAGATGTAGTTGGTCACATCGGTAGCCTTTTCAAGAATACCGCTAAGCAGATGCACCGGTTCGATGGTTTGCTGACCATTTCGCTGCGCAATGTTTACGGCTTCCTGTACCGCCTCCTGCGCCTTGATTGTAAATTTGTCGAATGTCATATTAATATCTCCTTTCTTATATTATATATTCTTATTTGTGTTATTCGGATGAGCTCCGGAATCTCCTCTTCGGAAACCTCCCGGTGCGTTCCTCCCATCCTTTAGCGAAACTTATGCCTATTCGTTGAAAATCAATGGTTTACTGACAATCTGTCTTGTTTTGGGTAGATAAAAGATAGAAGTAAGATATATTTCCGGACAGAATGACAGAAGAAGGCGGTTTGAGTACGGGCTGAAGGCCCAGGTTCCTTTCAGGACATGTGGGGCTTACTGGCGAAAGTTCAGTACGCGAAGAAATGATAGGATTAGAATTCGCTCAGATTGCTTATTTCTTGATTTCTCTCAATTATCTTTTAAATATCCTTTAAATAATGCTATTTTATGGGGGGAAATGTTGTGTAATCAAAATAATCTTCGTACCTTTGCACCATCATAAATTATAATTTATAAGTTCAATGGCTGAAACAAAGAAAATCAAGACAGCGTTGGTGTCTGTCTTCCACAAGGATGGCTTGGACGAATTGCTCGCCAAGTTGAATGAAGAGGGTGTAAAATTCCTGAGTACTGGTGGTACCCAGAAGTTTATCGAATCTTTGGGTTATGAATGCGAGAAAGTTGAGGAGGTCACTACCTATCCATCTATCTTGGGTGGTCGCGTAAAGACTCTTCATCCTAAAATATTTGGAGGTATCTTGGCTCGCCGTGACAACGAGGGTGACCAGGAGCAGATGAAGGAATACGAAATCCCTTCTATTGATCTCGTCATCGTAGACTTGTATCCTTTCGAGCAGACTGTAGCTAGCGGTGCTAGCGATGCTGATATCATCGAGAAAATCGATATTGGCGGTATCTCTTTGATTCGTGCAGGTGCCAAAAACTTCAAGGACGTGGTGATCGTTCCTAGCAAGACTGAATACGGCGTATTGCTCGATATCCTGAAGAAGAAGGGTGCTGAGACTGATATCGAAGACCGCAAGATGTTTGCAGAGCGTGCATTCGGTGTAAGCTCTCACTACGATACTGCAATCCATGCATGGTTTGCTAAGTAAACTCTCGGAAAAATAAAGTAGTTAAGGAGTTAAGAAGTGGAAGAAGTCAGGACAAGTGTCTGCGGGGATTCCTCCCCGGTATATGACAGACTGTTGCCGTGGCTTCTATGCTCCTTTAACTCCTTAACTCCTTAAATAAAAAGAAAATTTTAAGCTTAAAATAATATAGATTTTAGAAACGAAATGGGATTTTTTTCATTTATTCAGGAAATCGCAATGGACTTGGGTACAGCCAATACCATCATTATCAGTGATGATAAGATTGTAGTGGATGAACCTTCTGTTGTAGCCCTTGACCGCCGCACCGACAAGATGATTGCTGTGGGCGAGAAGGCTAAGATGATGTACGAGAAGACTCATGATAATATCCGTACTATCAGACCATTGCGTGATGGTGTGATTGCCGACTTTACTGCCTGTGAGCAGATGATGCGTGGATTGATTAAGATGGTTCATACTGGTAGCCGTCTCTTCTCTCCTTCACTCCGTATGGTTATCGGTGTACCTTCTGGTTCTACCGAGGTTGAGCTTCGTGCTGTGCGCGACTCTGCCGAGCATGCCGACGGACGTGATGTATATTTGATTTTTGAGCCAATGGCAGCCGCTATCGGTATCGGTATCGATGTTGAGGCTCCAGAGGGTAATATGATTGTTGATATAGGTGGTGGTTCTACCGAAATCGCTGTCATCTCATTGGGTGGTATCGTATCGAACAACTCAATCCGTACAGCCGGTGACGACCTTACTGCCGATATCCAGGAATATATGAGCCGTCAGCACAACGTGAAGGTTTCTGAGCGTATGGCTGAGCGTATCAAGATTCATGTGGGTTCAGCTCTGACCGATCTGGGTGATGAGGCTCCAGAGGACTTCATCGTACATGGTCCTAACCGTATTACAGCGTTGCCTATGGAGGTGCCTGTATGCTACCAGGAGATTGCTCACTGTCTGGATAAGACCGTGGCAAAGATTGAGAACGCTGTGCTCTCAGCATTGGAGAACACACCTCCTGAGCTCTATGCCGATATCGTGAAGAATGGTATCTGGCTCTCTGGTGGTGGTGCTTTGCTCCGCGGTCTCGACAAGCGTTTGCAGGATAAGATCAATATCCCATTCCACATTGCAGAAGATCCATTGCACAGTGTTGCCAAGGGTGCTGGTATTGCGTTGAAGAATGTAGACCGTTTCTCATTCTTGATGAGATAATCAGAACTTATTCTAATAGTAAGAATAAAGTATGCGCAACCTTTTAGAGTTTTTAGCGAAATACAACCATTGGTTTGTCTTCCTGATTCTTGAGGTGGTGAGTATGGTGCTGTTGTTTCAGTATAACAGCTATCAGGGCAGTGCCTGGTTCTCCTCGGCTAATGCCGTAACGGGTAAGTTGTATGAATGGGATGCGAATGTGGAAACATTCTTCTCGCTTACCAAGGTGAATCAGGAACTGACACAGCGCAATGCGTATCTCGAACAGGAGGTGCAGAAACTTTCTGACAGTCTCGTGAGCGTGACCAAGGATAGCAGCATCTACCATCGTGACCAGTTTGCATTGCTGAGAAACTATCGTCTGATTCCGGCTAAGGTAGTGGCGAATAGTGTCGATAAACCCGGCAACCTGATGACAATTGACAAGGGTAGCGCGGATGGCATCCACAAGGATATGGGTGTAATCAGCGGTACGGGTGTTGTGGGTATCGTGTATCTGGTGGCAGAACATTACGCTATCGTGATTCCGGTATTGAACACGAAGTCGAACATCAGTTGTATGATTCAGAATAGAGGCTATTTTGGCTATCTGCGCTGGAAGGGTGGTGTGTCTGACCTTGCCTATCTGGAAGAGGTGCCACGTCATGCTCACTTTAAATTGGGTGACTATGTGGTAACGAGTGGCTATTCTGCTGTATTCCCTCCTGGAGTGAGAGTAGGCAGGATATTGCACGTGTTCAACTCCGCCGATGGCCTGTCGTATCGCGTACAACTTCGCCTCTCTACCGATTTTGCCCGTCTGCGTGATGTATGTGTAATTGATGATGCCGCCATGAAAGAGCGATTGGAGATTATGCGTGCAGCACAGGATAGCATCGAAACAAATGGAGACAATAATCAATAATGACGTATAGTAAGAGGATATAAAAAGCAATGAGTATAGATTTAGTGAAAAGACTAGCTACCTTTGTGGTGCTCGTGCTGGTACAGGGATTGGTGTTTAATCATATTCATCTATTTAATTGTGCCACCCCCTTGCTGTATATCATTATGGTACTGCATTTCCGCCGCAACCATCCTAAATGGGCGGTGTTATTGTGGTGCTTTATGATGGGGCTTTGTGTGGACGTATTTGCCAATACGCCAGGTGTTGCAGCAGCTTCGATGACTGCCGTAGGACTGCTACAACCTTATTTGTTTGAACTTTTCGTACCGCGTGACAGCGCCGACGATCTGGAACCGTCCATGCGTTCTATCGGCGTAGGTGCATATTGCTGGTACGTATTCTTCATCATTCTCGTTTATAATCTATTGTTCTTTACACTTGAAACATTCAATTTCTTTAATTGGGTTCACTGGTTGGAATGTATAGGCGGAAGTACGGTTATCACTTATATATTGGTGATGGCGACAGAAAGTTTCAGAAAGTAAGATTCCGGATAAGTGATGGGAGAGAAAAGAACACGATTTTTAGTTTGCTATATATAATAAGGTATGTTGGATTACAATCTTGAAAAACGTAGATTCGTTATCGGTGGAGTGGCCACAGCTATTGTGGTCATTTACATGATTCGTCTGTTTACGCTTCAGATTATGAGCGACGACTACAAGAAGAATGCCGACAGTAATGCCTTCTTGAAGCATATTGAGTTTCCCGCCCGTGGTGCCATTTACGACCGTAATGGTAAGCTGCTGGTATATAATCAGCCGTCTTACGACCTGATGGTGGTCATGAACGAGGAGAGCGGCAGGCTTGATACGATGGATTTCTGTAATTCGCTGGGTATCACGAAAGAGTTTTTTATCAAGCGAATGAACGATATCAAGGACCGCTCTAAAAATCCGGGTTATTCGCGCTATACCCAGCAGCTTTTTATGGGACAGTTGAGCGACCGGGATTTCAGTGTGTTCCAGGAGAAGATGTTCCGATTCCCCGGTTTCTATGTCCAGAAACGTACCGTCAGAGAATATACCTATCCTTATGCTGCCCATGTGCTGGGTGATGTGGGTGAGGTTTCGCAAAGCGATATTGAAGATGATGACTACTATCAGGCTGGTGACTATATCGGAAAACTGGGTATCGAGAAGTTTTATGAGAAGCAGCTGCGTGGTGAGAAGGGTGTGAAGATCATGCTGAGAGATGCCCACGGAAGAATACAGGGTAGCTATCAGAATGGTAAACTCGACCGGAAGCCTGTGGCAGGAAAGGACTTGACGCTGGGATTGGATGTCAAGTTGCAAGCCTTGGGCGAACGTCTGCTCCAGGGTAAAATCGGCAGTATCGTTGCCATCGATCCTAGAACGGGCGATGTGCTGGCTATGGTTTCTTCTCCTTCTTACGATCCAAGACGTCTGGTGGGTAGAAACCGCGGTAAGATGCACAAGTGGCTCTCGCATAATCCTTGGAAACCGCTCCTGAACCGTAGTATTCAGGGGCAGTATCCTCCGGGTTCTACCTTTAAGACCAGCCAGGCGCTGACCTATCTTACTGAAGGTATCATCACACCGGGAACAGCATTCCCATGTAATCATGGTTTCTCTTATAAGGGTCTGCATGTGGGCTGTCATGGTCACCCGTCGCCTATTGCGCTGGTTGATGCCATCAGTACCTCTTGTAACGGTTACTTCTGTTGGGGTCTTTACTATATGATAGGTAACCGCAAGAAGTATGGCAGCGTACAGAATGCGATGACCGTATGGAAAGATTATATGGTGAGCATGGGATTCGGATATAAGTTGGGCATCGACTTGCCTGGCGAGAAACGCGGTCTGATTCCGAATGCACAGTTCTATGATAAGGCTTATAATGGTTCATGGAACGGACTGACGGTAATCAGTATTTCTATCGGTCAGGGTGAGGTTAACCTCACGCCGTTGCAGATAGCTAACCTGGGTGCTACCATTGCCAACAGGGGATACTATTATGTGCCTCATGTAGTGAGAAAGGTAAAGGGCGAACCGCTTGATACGCTCTATACCCGACGCCATTATACCAAGGCTTCCCGCCGGGCTTACGACTATGTGGTAGCCGGTATGAGAAGTTCGGCGCTGAAGGGAACCTGTAAGATGCTCGGCCGCTACGATTTCGAACCTTGCGGCAAGACGGGTACGGCACAGAACCGTGGCCATGACCACTCTGTATTCATGGGCTTTGCTCCGATGAACAACCCGAAGATTGCCATTGCCGTGTATGTAGAGAATGGTGGTTGGGGTGCTGACTATGGTGTGCCTATCGGTGGTCTGATGATGGAACAGTATCTCAAGGGTAAGTTATCTCCTGATTCTGAGCATAGGGCTGCAGAGATGCAGGCCCGTAGAATCGCCTACGGATTAAGCAGTAGATAGTTTTCAGTTAATAGTTTATAGTTGATAGTTTATAGATTATGATCGATAATAAACAACCTAGTGTGCTTGCTTCACTTGACTGGTGGACGATAGGTCTTTATCTGGCACTCCTCATTTTCGGATGGGTGAGCGTCTGTGGAGCCAGCTATAACTATGGTGACAACGAGATATTCAGTCTGGGTGCCCGCTCGGGTATGCAGATTATATGGATTGGCACATCCATAGCACTGGGATTGGTAATCCTGCTGCTTGATGACCGGTTTTACGATACCTTCTCGTATGTCATCTATGGCGTCCTGATACTCTTGCTCTTTGCTACGATATTCAATCCGCATAGCATCAAGGGTTCCCACTCCTGGCTGGTGTTGGGACCGCTCCGACTGCAACCGGCTGAGTTTGGTAAGTTTGCTACGGCTCTGGCGGTAGCCAAGTTTATGTCAAGCTATGGTTTCAGTATGCAGAACCTGAAGCATTTCATGGCAGCCGTAGGCATTATCGTTCTGCCGATGCTCTGTATTGTAGGTCAGCGCGAAACGGGTTCTGCCCTGGTTTATCTTTCATTCTTTCTCATGCTTTACCGCGAAGGAATGCCGGGTGCCATTCTCTTTACCGGCGTGTCGATGGTGGCTTACTTCGTAGTGGGTGTGAAGTATGAGAACGTGATGATGTGGGATACCTATACTTCTGTGGGTAAGTTTGTAGTGCTTCTGCTGGTGCAGATTTTTACGGCTGGCATGGTGAATTCCTATACGGGCGATAGGAAACAGGCACTGATGATCCTTGCCTATTCGGTAGGCATTACGCTGCTCTTCGTGCTCTTTTCTACCTATGTCATTCCGTTCGACATTGTGTGGATCCAACTCTTCCTGTGTGCTATGCTCATCGGATTCCTGGTTTATCAGGGACTGAGAACCCGGTTCCGGAATTACTTCCTCATCTCAATCTTTTCGTTGGGAAGTATCGCTTTCTTCTATTCTGCCGATTATGTGTTGAATCATGTGATGGAACCTCATCAGAGAGTGCGTATCAACGTACTGCTGGGACTGGATGAAGATTTGGCAGGTGCGGGATATAACGTGCATCAGAGTGAGATTGCCATTGGTTCCGGCGGACTTCAGGGCAAAGGTTTCCTCAATGGAACGCAGACCAAACTGAAGTTCGTGCCTGAGCAGGATACAGACTTTATCTTCTGTACGGTAGGCGAGGAGGAAGGTTTCCTCGGTTCGGCAGGCGTGCTGCTGCTTTTCCTGGCTTTGATATTGCGGTTGATGCATCTGGCTGAGCGGCAACCTTATAAATTCGGGCGTATCTACGGCTATTGTGTCCTGTCGGTATTCCTCTTCCATCTGTTTATTAATGTGGGAATGGTGTTGGGTTTAACACCGGTTATCGGTATTCCGCTGCCGTTCTTCAGTTATGGTGGCAGTTCGTTATGGGGATTCACCATCCTTCTTTTCATCTTCTTGAGAATTGATGCGGGAAGGAACTTAGTGAGAAGTTAAAAAAAAGAGTGAACAGATTGTTGATGAATCTGTTCACTCTTTTTTTATTGTATCTTTGAAATCTTGATGCCGATGTCACTCACACCGGGCAGGATTTCTCTTTTCATATCATGTCTGATGGCTACGTGTATGGAATCGCCCTGATGCATCTGATAGATGTTGATAGGGAAGTTATACTGATAGTAGCTGATACCCTGTCCTTTGCTCAAGCCGTTGTTGTCAATCAGCTGGCAGTTGACCGTATCTATCTTGCATTCGCCAGGTATCTTTCTGTTTCGGTGATAAACCGTCTGTTCTACGATGAGCGTAAGTCCCATGAACGGGTAGGCACCTGTAATGCGAAGTCCTAGGCTTTGTTTGTAATGCCCGGGCTCGAGTAGAGGTGATACTTCGAATGATAGGGTGTCGTTCTTCTCCCATCCTGCAATCGGTGTATGGGCATACTCATCGTATACGGTCGAACCGCTGCAGGCAGAGAGAATGTGAACAATCGCTGTCAAAACGATGAAATAAACAGTCTTTTTCATCTTTTTCTAGCTCCTATTCTTTATTCTTGTGGGGCGTTATTGCCTTGTGGGGCGTTGCCATTCTGAGGGGTGTTGTTACCTTGCGGCTTGTTTCCACCCTGTGGTTTGTTTCCCTTGTTAGGTCGTCTGTCGTTTCTTGGCTGGCGGTTGTCACCCTTAGGATGATTGCCCTGATTACGGTTGTCGCGGCGCTGGTTGTTTGACTTGCCTTCATTCTTCTGAGGTTTGTTGTCGCCATTCTGCGCGCGGTTCTCGTTCTTCTGCGACTTGTTGTCTCCCTCCTGCTGGCGAGGTCCCTTGTTCTTATTGTTCTTCTTCTTCTTCTTTTTCTTAGCCTTGTCAAAGCGGCTCAAATCAGCTTCGGCAAGCAGGTCGGTTGGCTTGGCTACAGGTTTTGCCTTACCGTCTTCCAGCAGACTCAATGGCTTCTCGCCCTGACGGTTCATTTCGATGATAGCCTTGGCACGCTCGATGCTGATGGTTTCGAGGTTGGAAGCAAGGTTCTTGTCAGAAGAGTAGGTGATAAGACCTGCCAGGATATCCACCTTGAACTGATGGAAATCACCGTCGGCAGTCTGCAGTACGGCATCCTTAGGAGGCAACTTTCTGCTAGCCTCTACATAGCTGTCTACCTCGTAGTTGAGACAGCACTTCAGTTTGGCGCACATACCGGCAAGTTTCTGAGGATTCAGAGAGATGTCCTGGTAGCGTGCTGCATTGGTGCTAACGCTGATGAAGTTCTTCATCCAGGTAGCGCAGCAGAGTTCTCTGCCGCAAGGACCCGTTCCACCGATGCGGCCTGCTTCCTGTCTCGCACCGATCTGTTTCATCTCAATGCGCACATGGAAGGTATCGGCAAGAACCTTGATGAGCTGGCGGAAGTCCACACGTTCGTCAGCGATGTAATAGAAGATAGCCTTGTTGCCGTCTCCCTGATATTCTACATCACCTATTTTCATCTTCAGTCCGAGATCTTTGGCTATCTGGCGGCTCTGGATCATGGTGCCGTGTTCACGGCTCTTAGCCTCCTTGCATTTGTCAAGATCCACCTGTTTGGCGATACGGTAGATACGCTTGATATCATCCTGCGACTTGAGGTTTGCCTTCTTAATCTGAAGTTTTACCAGTCTTCCTGTCAGCGTAACCACACCGATGTCGTGACCCGGGTTAGCCTCTACCGCCACTATATCGCCCTTCTTCAGGTCGAGGTTATTCACATTGTGGTAATATCCCTTACGGGTATTCTTGAACTGTACCTCCACGAGGTCGGTACTTTCAGCATTGCCGGGTACATCGGCAAGCCAGTCGTATGTGTTGAGCTGTCTGTTCTGTCTTCCTACGCCCTTAGCGCACAGACCACGGTCGCAGCCGTTACACATCCTGAATTTCATATTTTTGTAATCCACGATCGTCTAATTTATAATGTCTAATTTATAATGTACAATGAATAATGACCAGGCATCTGCCCCGTTATTCATTTGAATTCTTCACTCTTCACTTCCTTAGCAGGAGTACGATGATTTTGAGCGCCATATCGAAGAAAACGATTTTGGCATTGGCATTTTGCGAAATCATGCGCTTGCTGTCTTCGAAGAGGTTGGAGATGTCAATGATGTTTGCCTCGTTGATGAAGCGGGCAAAGTTCTTGGCAAAGTTCTCCTCATCCTGCGTCATGTAGCTCAGTTCTGGATTCCGGAAGTTGTACATGAAACTTTCTCTGAGCATGTGCATGAAGTAGTCGAGCATGCGTTTCTGCTTTTCTCTTCCGAAGGTTGCTATCACATCGGTCCACTTCTTGAGGTCACCAATCTTGCGCATGTAAGCCAGTCGCATCAGCATGATGAACATGTCGAGATGCTGCCGGTTTTCGTTTCCTGCATCCAGTTCTTCGAGTGCGAGGTTCCAATTGCCGTTGGCGATACGGGCTATGCGGTGTGCCATGTCTGGCTCCAGCGCTCTCCGTTCCGTCAGCGCTTTTTCCATCTCAGCGGTTTCTATCTTCTTGAAGTCGATACGCTGCGTACGGCTTCTGATGGTTTCGAGCAGCAGTTCCGGATTCTCGCTTACCAGCAGGAACACCGTCTGGCGTGGCGGCTCCTCCAGCAGTTTCAGTATCTTGTTGGCACTCTGTATGTTCATACGTTCCGGGAGCCATATCAGACTTATCTTATATCCGCCCTGACTCGACATCATCATCAGTTCGTGAGAGATGGCATCGGTTTCTTCGGCAGTGATGATAGCCTGTTTGTTATAGTCGGCATCCGTCTTGCCCATCTTCAGCATCCAGTCGCTAATCTGGATGTAGGGACCTTTAGAAAGCAGCAGCTCTCTCCATTCCTTGATGAAGTCGAGGCTCACCGGTTTGTGTTCGCTGCCCATATTGGCGGTCTTGATGGTAGGAAAGGTGAAGTGGAGATCCGGATGTTCCCATTTCCTGAGCATCGGTGAATCGCCCAGAAGATAGCTGGCAAAAGCCAGTGCCATCGCCAGTTTGCCGCAACCCTGCGGGCCGCAGAACATCAGCGCATGGGGCAAACGGTTCTCCTGAACCATCTCCATGAGCCGGTTCCATACTTCTTGCTGACCTATAACTTCATTTCTTTGCATTTAAAACAGTATTTTTGCTATTTGCTTGACGCTGTCTACAGCCGATACGGTGAAGAAGTGAACATTTTTGTAACCATGTTCGAAGAGATCTTGCACCTGAGCGGTAGTCCACTCGATACCGAGCTGCTTGGCATCTTCGTCAGTTTTACATTTCAATACCTCCTGTGCGAGTTCTTCAGGAATATCGCAGTGGAAGGTTTTCGGCACTACTGTGAGCTGGCTCAACTTGGCGAAAGGCTTGATGGCAGGAATGATAGGAATGGTTACGCCTATCTGCCGAGCCTTTTCAACGAAAGCATAGAACTTCTCGTTGTCGTAGAAGAGCTGGGTAACGGCATACGCTGCGCCCAACTGTTGTTTCTCCAGCAGATGCTGCATATCCATTTCGAGGTTTGGCGCCTCTTCATGTTTCTCCGGATAGCAGGCTACACCGCAGCAGAACTTGTCGCCCGGGTGCTTGATGGGTGTGCCGTCAAAGAAGAAACCATCGTTAAACAGATTCACCTGCTTCAGGAGGTCGGTGGCATGGGTATGACCGTTCTCGGTTGGTGTAAACTGCCGGTCTTCTTTCGCCTTGTCTCCTCGCAGAACGAGAATGTTGCTGATGCCCAGAAACTGGAGGTCGAGCAGTTCGTACTCGATGTCTTCCTTCGTAGCACCGCTGCAGATAATATGAGGGATGACAGGTATGTCGTACTTATTCTGTATAGCGCCTGCGATGGCCACGGTGCCCGGGCGGCGGCGCACACGCTGGCGAGTGAGGAGACCGTTTTCCAGTTCCTTGTATACATACTCGCTATGGTGCGTAGTGATGTTGATAAAGCGAGGACCAAACTCGCTCAGCGCATCGATGGTACGGAAGAGTGCTGCTGTTCCGTTACCTTTCAGCGGAGGTAAAACCTCGAACGAAAAGCCTCGCTTATCGCCCTGCTGATGTAGAAAATCTGCTATGTTCATATTACCTAAATTCTATGTTTCTTCTTATTTTGGTGCAAATTTACAAAAAAAATAGGGGAAAACCGCATGTTGAACGTAATATTTATAAAGAAAAAACGTATATTATTAGGTGGAGATTGATTTTTGGCATGAAAAAAGAAGATTTCCTGCCGGTAAATGCTACGCTATTCTACAGAAAAGTGATTAAAATTTAAACCTAAAAAAATAATGGAACAAAAACAAACAGGCTCTAGAGCCTATCTTATTTCAATTGTGATGGTAGCCGTTTTGGGCGGCTTGCTTTTCGGTTATGATACCGCGGTAATCTCGGGAGCCGAGAAGGGGTTGCAGGCATTCTTCATGGGTGCTGAGGATTTCACTTATACCGATTTCTGGCATGGATTCACTTCTTCCAGTGCTCTGATTGGTTGTATCATCGGTTCGGCGCTTTCGGGTGTGCTGGCTTCTAACTGGGGCCGTAAGCGTTCGCTGATCTTTGCGGGTGTGATGTTCTTCATCTCTGCATGGGGATCTATGTGTCCTGAGTCTTTGGTGTTGCCAAAGGGCGAACCTAATCTTACGCTTCTCATCGTGTTCAACCTCTATCGTGTGATTGGCGGTATCGGTGTGGGTCTGGCATCTGCTGTATGTCCGATGTATATCGGTGAGATTGCGCCTAGTAACATCCGTGGTATGTTGGTCAGCTGGAACCAGTTTGCCATCATCTTCGGTCAGCTGGTGGTTTATTTCGTCAACTTCTTCATTCTTGGCGATCATATTGCTCCTGCTATCCAGAGTGTGGGCAATGGTATGAACCAGATTCTGAATGGTGGCGAGGCTGCCTGGGCTATTGAAACCGGATGGCGCTATATGTTTGGTTCTGAGATGGTTCCTGCGGGTTTGTTTGCTCTGCTTATCTGCTTTGTTCCTGAGACTCCCCGTTATCTTGCCATGGTTGGTCAGGATGCGAAGGCTGAGCGTATCCTGGCTCGCATCAATGGTGCTGAGGAGGCTAAGAAGATTTTGGATGACATCAAGAATACGGTTACTGAGAAGAAGGAGAAACTGCTTACTTACGGTGTGCTCTGTATCTTCGTAGGTGTGATGCTTTCTGTATTCCAGCAGGCTGTAGGTATCAATGCCGTGCTCTATTATGCTCCTCGTATCTATGAGGCTATGGGCTTTGACAATCCGATGGTATTGACCGTATTCAATGGTATCGTGAACCTCGGTTTCACCTGTGTAGCCATCTTTACGGTAGAGAAGTTGGGACGTAAGCCTTTGCTCATTACCGGTTCTCTGGGCATGGCATTGGGTGCCATCGGTGTAGCCATCACCTTCGGTAATCCTAATCTGCAGTTGTTGTGCATGGTATCCATCATGGTTTACTCTGCATCGTTCATGTTCTCTTGGGGACCCATCTGCTGGGTACTTATTGCCGAGGTATTCCCTAATACCATTCGTGGTGCTGCCGTAGCGATTGCCGTAGCCTTCCAGTGGATTTTCAACTGGATTGTTTCTACCTCTTTCGTTCCGATGGCTAACAGCCTGGGCTATTGGTTCACCTATGGCCTGTATGGTGTTATCTGTATCCTCGCTGCCATCTTTGTATGGAAGCTCGTTCCTGAGACCAAGGGTAAGACGCTGGAGGATATGACCAAGCTTTGGAAGAAAAACTAAGTTCTTATTCTGTGAAATATCTAGACCGCCAGGCGTAGAAAGAAACGCCTGGCGGTCTTTCTTTATGCCCCCGGCTTCGCAACGCTTAATCCATACCATGATATGACGGCGCGCTGTCGCCCCGTCGGTTGTGTCGGGAAAGTAGAGCAGACCCAGCTCGGTCTTGCTGTACATACGTTGGGGATAATTCATAAGCTTTATATTTTTTATGTTGCAAAAGTAATGTTTATTTCAGACTTATGCAATTTTTTGAAGAGAAAAAATGCATTTTAATAGCTGATTTGTTGAAAAAAAAATCTTTTTCCTCCCGTATTACGTATAGTGTAATTGATGTAAATGTATATATATAATATACTTGGTATAGTATAGAGAAGAAAAATCTGCGCATAACTATCTGATATTCAGTGTATTGTATTTTCAAGATTCTCCCTGGTAGTCATTTGGGCATATCAGAAAATACATAATTGGCCCTGATGGTACCTATTATTGGCCCTCATGGTACCCTCAGAAAGGCTAATTCTCCCTGGTAGTCATTGCCCATCCAAATGAGGTAAAAAAATGATGTACTTCCGTTTACCAACTGAAGCGGTTGCGTCGGGTTAAGGATATGGCTGCACTGGGTTACGCAGACGGCTGGACAAGGTTAAGGATTCGACTGCATCGGGTTAAGGATTCGACAACGTAGGCTAACGGAGTCGTATCCGTCGATTTATCGAGACGTCTTGACTCGCTGACAGAACCATCTGGAGTAGCTGACTGAACCATATCAGTATTCTGCTGCATACGCTTGCGTGCAAAAGTATACATAATTGAGCCAAATAGTGCACAACTGGTATTTATCGTACCAAAGTGGACAACTAGGACTCCGCCGATGTTGTATCTTTGTATCAGCATTCGGGAAGAGACCGGTGCACAACATGATTATTCACAATTTTAAAATTTTATGTATTATGGCAATTAATTACAGTTTAGTAAAGCTTGCGTCAAAATTTGGTGACAAAGCAGGAGTTCCTAAGTTCTACGCCCGTGCTCAGATGAACGAGTCTATTTCGCTCAAGAAGTTTGCGAAGTTGATCTCTATGCAGACCACTGTATCCTATGCGGATGTAACAGCCGTTCTGGTCAGTATGCAGGAGAACATGATCATCGAGTTGCAGCGAGGCAACCAGATTGATTTCGGCGAGTTGGGCAAGTTCCGCCTCCAGCTTACCAGTGAGGGTGCTGCAACTGCAGCCGAATTTAAGAGCGACATCAACATCAAGGGTGTGAACATCCAGTTTATCCCGGGCAGCGATCTTGCCAACATCTTCGTAGGTATGGAGTTTGAGCAGGTTGCATCACGTGCCGTACAGAAGGCTGCCCTCAAGGCTGAGAAGGAGGGTGCCAAGACCCTCGACATCGAGGAGGCTAAGAAAAAGCCTGCCAAGGACAATGCTTCTTCAGGCGGCGATACCACGGGTGGCAACACCTCAGGCGAGCAGACCGGCGGCACGGGTAGCGCTGGCAACGGTGACACAGGAGACGGATTAGAATAATTAACCTTTTAAAACAGAATAGATTATGACAGAAAAGAACAAGCAGAAATGGAATGAGATTCTCAAGTTTGCAGTAACCGTACTGACAGCTCTCCTCGGGGCGTTGGGCGTTTCGGCAGGTGGACTTTAGAGTGATTTCATGAGCAGAAACCCTCTGATTTTATTTAACAAGTTAGGGCGCATCCAATCCGGATGCGCCCTTTTTCTTTGTCGTCATATTTCTTTCAGTCAACACTCAACATTCAACATTCAACACTCACCATTCTCTAACTTTTTCAGCAACTTTTCCCAGAAATCTCTTGCAGATATGAAAATAAAACCGTAACTTTGCGGCATGGATTTTTAATACAGATGATTATGAAGCAGGTAGAAGAAAGATACATCAGCTTGCTGACCGACTTCGGTTTCAAGCGAATTTTTGGAACAGCAATGAACAAGGATTTGCTCATTTGCTTCCTCAACAGCTTGTTTAATGGCAGACAGGTTGTAAAGGACGTATCGTATCTGAACCCGGAGCATGTGGGAGATGTCTATACCGACCGCAGAGCCATCTTTGATGTATATTGCGAAGGCGAAAACGGCGAGAAGTTCATTGTAGAAATGCAGAATGCGTACCAGACGTATTTCAAGGATCGCGCCCTCTTCTACTCCACCTTCCCTATCCGAGAACAGGCGCCCAAGGGGAATGAGTGGGATTTCAAGCTCAATCATATCTATACCGTTGCCCTGCTCAACTTCAGCATGAACGAGGATGCATTCGACAAGGAGAAAATCCGCCATCATGTGCAGTTGTGCGACACTGCTACCCACAAAGTATTTTACGACAAGCTCGAATATATCTATGTAGAGATTTCCAAGTTCAACAAATCCCTGGAACAACTGGATACGCTCTACGAGAAGTGGCTCTATGCACTGAAGAACCTCTATAAACTTACCCAGCGCCCTAAAGAGCTGTGCGACAAGGTCTTCGACCGCCTCTTCGAGAAAGCCGAAATAGCCAAGTTTACTCCGCAGGAAATGAGGGAGTATGAGACCAGCAAGATGGCATATCGCGACATCAAGAATTCCGTAGACACTGCTAAGCGTGAAGGCAAACAAGAAGGTCTTGCGGAGGGTATAGAAATAGGCAGGGAAAAGGGCATGAAGGAAGGTATGGAAAAAGGTATGGAGAAAGGTAGAGCAGAAGGCAAGCATGAGGCCAACACAGAAACAGCACAACGATTGCTGGCAATGGGACTTTCTGCCGAACAGGTTTCCAAAGCTACCCAGCTACCTTTGGAAATCATTAAGAATCTGAGCAATACATAAAAAATATAATAGCGGAGATATTGATGACAAATATCACCATAATAAATCCCAGAACTGCTTGGAAGAGCGATTCTGGGATTTTTTATACCATTTGTTTAATATTTATATTATATAGATTCTACATCATCGTACACATTATTATATATAGTACGATGCGAGCATTGTAAAACGTCTCATCTATTACTTGATAACCATCTTTTTACCATTCTTGATGACAACGCCCTTATAGTTCTTACCTACCTGCTGACCAGCGAGGTTGAAGCACTTGCCATCCTTAGCTACATTTGCACTCTCAATATTAGAAATGCCTGTAGTAGGCTCTTCTACAATTTCAAATGTAGCAGCATTCTGCCAAGCTGGATAGTGAATAGTCTTAGTAGCATCATACTCACCAACTGTTGCATTATCAAAATCCTCTGTTGAAAGGAGGTTGCCATCTGCATCATACACCTTAATGCTACCAATATAGATGACTGCATCCTTAGGCATCTTTCCTACATTCAGCAAGAGTGCAGTAGCTGCATACTCATAATCCTTCAAAATTTCCGGATTACAATTTTTGGTATTACCATTTGTATGATCTATCTCCATTCCTGGCCTTGCAGTACAGTGGGAGTGACAAGTAACCGTGGTCTTACCAGGGAAGTTTATTACTGCCTCTGACTTTTGATTAGTCAAGGTAAGTTCCTCAGTATAATTGAACACTGCAGAAGCATTCCACTCCGTCATATGCTCTGTCTGAGTCTCGTCAATAGCCTCTGTTCCGATTTTGAATTCGGTACCAGCTGTAGTGTACACATCAAACTTCACGACATAAGCCTTGCCCTTCTCTAGATTCTTAAGGTTGATATAACACTGGCTGTCCCAAGGATTAACCTTGTCAGCGGTGCCAGTAATCTTCAGCACCTTGTTAGCTGCACTCACGTTAACTGCCATCAAGGCAGCAGCAATCAAAGTAAAAATTTTTTTCATAAGCTTTTAATTTTAAGTTTATTGATAATAATTGTTCATTCGTGGAACGAGAAATGTTTCTCATTTCCGCTTGCAAAAGTAACAGAAAAGGCTGAAAAAGACTTTGCGTGGTATAACAAATACTTTGTGAGAAGTACCAAATAGGTTTGATAGCCAACATTATAACGAAAATGATACACCATCAAACCTATTTGAAGAGGAAATCACAACAAAGGAGTCATATAAATTGGTAAGAGGAGCGTTTGTCCATCTTTCTTCAAATCCTTTGTATACAAGAGATATCTCTTATCTATTCGATCAGAATATTTAGCACAAAACTCGTCTAGTGACTTATGAGTATTATATCCTGAGGATTTCACCTCTATCGGATAAATTTTCTTTCCTCTTGAAAGAAGGAAATCCACTTCATAACTTTTATGGCTAGTGGCATGAGGGAAAGTATAATAATAAAGTTTATTGCCAGAAGCTACTAACATCTGCGCTACAAGATTCTCATATACATATCCCATATCACTACTCAGCTTATCACTCAAAAGCTTTTCATAAATAATATTTTCAGTATGATCTTTGTCCCAAAAGGCGAGAGTCACAAAAAGCCCCGTATCTGCCGTAAACATTTTATAGAAATTACCATCACTATGAAGAGCCAGACCTACATTCGGATCATTGGCATGATAGGCAAAATTTACAACCATACTATCCTTCATTTCCTCCAATATACCCATTATGTTCTTACGTTCAGAATCATCCAACACACTAGCTACTTGGTATCTAGATGCATTATTATTCAGCTGAGCAGGTATATTAGCAAAAAGTTTAGCTGCTCGTCCACTATTGTCGATCTTTCTAAAATCATCCAAATAGAGTTCCAAAATTTCCCTTTTCACAGCATCCGTCTTACTAAGATTATTCGTCTCAAGATATTCTTTTACAGCTTGTGGCATTCCACCAACAAGCATATAAAGGCGAAGCCGACGCATAGTTTCTCGATGAGCAGCTTCCAAAGGGATCCGTGAATCAAAAAATTGTTTGAGCAAGGGCATCGTAACTTTATCCCCTAAAGCCCAGCAAAATTCCTCAAAGTCCATTGGATACATTTCCAAACGCGTCTCTTCACTTGGGATGATAATATTAGCTACATTCTTTTTTATACTAATTAGAGAACCCGTCTCTATATAATCGTATCTACCATCAGCCACTAGATGTTTAATAGCTTGGCGAGCCTTAGGACAAAGTTGCACTTCATCAAAAATAATCACAGACTTTCGCTTCTCCAAGACCACCTGATAAATAGACTGAAGGCGAAGAAAGATAAAATCTAAATTCATTAAATCTTCAAAAAGATCTGTAACAGCCTTTGAAGCCATAGAGAAATCTATCAATATATAGCTTTTGTACTCTCGCCCAGCAAAAGTACGCACTATAGTAGATTTTCCTATGCGTCTTGCTCCCTTGATAAGAAGCGCAGTCTTCCCCTGACGCTCTTGCTTCCAAGCAAGCATCTTATCATATATTTTTCTTTCAAACACAATATTTGCCATAACATTTTGATTTTGAGTGCAAAGATACAAAATATTCCAGATTCCCCAAATGTTTTTGCCCAAAATGTTCCAGATTCCCCAAATGTTTTTACCCAAAATATTCCAGATTCCCCAAATGTTTAGTCAAAACAGAGGAAAAATATACAGATGAGCCTAATACATCACGTCCTTCTCTGGGAAGCCAAATTAAAGATTTTGGCACGAAAACGCAAGGCATTGAATATTGGTGGCGTGGCTAGCGAGGCTTACATTTGGTGTTGCCAATGGCATCCATTCAAGTATAGTAAACAGCGAAGTCACACTAGACAATCTCTTTCAAGAATGACACATAGGAGAAAGAGAATATTTTCATCATTAAAAAAATGCAAAAAGGTTGACCGTGTCATCACAACACAGCCAACCTTAACGACTAACATCTTTTTTCGGTTAATCTTTGTATGATAAAACCTAAAACTAATGTCTTTTAGAGTAATTACTTGGCTTCCTTCCAATATTCTGGAGCACCAAGGCCTGCAGCAAAACCTGCATAGGTATGCTTGCGATAATAATCCAAATCCCAGAGGCCTACTGGCAAACCAGGACGCCAACCACTATTGGCTGGGCTGTCAGTAGCACACCACTGGCAGATACCCCACTGCAGCTCCTTAGGAACAATCTCAAGATATTTCTTGACGATAAACTCGTAGTAAGCACGCATTACCTTGTGCTGTTCCTCGGTCATATCAGTAGTTTTTACAAGGTTGCCGTTCATATCCTCCAAGCCCATATCCAACTCAGAGATACGAACCAACTTACCTTTACCTGAAGCAACCATCAGTTTGAGCATGTTCACGTAAGCTTCCTCATTTTCCTTCTGCTTAGCAGGATCCATGCTGCAAGTAACGTGCATCTGACTGCCAATACCATCAATCTTGGTAACGCCGTCCTTCTCCCACTCCTCAATCCAGTGAATCAAGCTCTTGAGCTTCTTGTTATCGTCGTAAGCAGTTTCGAGGTTATAATCATTGATGAAGAGCTTCAACTCCTCAGGTTTTCCACCAGCATCAGCAAAGCCCTTGCGAGCTGCAGCTACAGCAGTGCGAACATAATCAAGGGCACCCAGGTAATCCTGCCAGTAGAATTTGTTCTTGGCATCATCTGGAGAAACTGTACCACGTGTGGCAGACTGGAGATCGTAGTAACCATCGCCATCAATATCTTTACCAGAGATAGACTCGTTTACAACATCCCAAGCCTTCACCTTACCCTCGGTAGCTGCCATCATGCCGTAAATCCAATTCTGCAAAACAGGAGTAAGTGCTTTCTTCTTTTCCTCATCTGTAAGAGGAATAGTATTTGAAGGCTTCGTGTAGTAAACTTCAAAATCATCAATATGGAGGGTACCCGCATATTTGCCGATATTCAGCAGCAGGCGCAAGGCATTGTCACCATTACATGTGGTAGCTACATCAACTTCCTTCCAATCAGTTGTAACCTTGATGGTAGGGAAGTCACCACAGCCTATGTATCCTTCAGGATTCTGGAATCCAGCACCAAATTCGCCAGCTACAGAACCCTTGATTTTCATCTTCAAGTGATAGGTTTTACCATTCTCGAAAGCGAAACCTGGTTCATAGCAAACCTGTGCATTCCAAGGGTTTTCCTTGGCTGCGTTGTTACCAACCTCACAAATACCATTTACAATCTTTGGCGTATTATCCATATCCCATCCACCAAGGTTCTGACCATCATCAAAGGTAAGATGCCCAACACTTACAGGGATTTCAACAGAAGGAGCCTCGAAATGAGAGATTTTAATAGACTTCCAATAAATCTTACCTGCAAAATCTCCGTGCTGGAAGAAGAGACCATTACTATCCATGACAGGAGTTACATCGAACGAAACTTCTTTATAATCACCACCTACAGGAATCTTGAAGGTATTCTTGGCGCCAGCTCCCCAGTTACCCAACTTAAAGCGGATATTAGCAGGCGATTCACCTTCTGCCTTGCAAAGGAAGGTAATCTTATATTTAGTGCCTGTTTTAAGAGGAATGCCATTTACCAGCCAGTACTGAAGCTCATAAAATGGGTCTATCGGCTCTGGATTGGTTATGACCACAGCACCACCTTTATTCCACTCTGTTTTTACAGAAGCAGGCGAACCCGTCCAATCGTAAGATGAAAGAGTAGAACAGTCAAGTTCATAATCAGTCTTCTCAACTTTCTGACTAGGGTCTACTTCTATTACCTTATCAGCAATCAGCCCATTCAGATACTTGTTAGGCTGCTGTTCATGCCAAGCCAAGGTATGACCATAAACCGAAAGACCTGCATCTGTGGCATTCTTAACATATTCACTTACATTATCAAAATTCATGCGACCATCATCAGCAACACAAGAAGCCATCTTCATGGCGTTGCCGGCTACAGTCTCATTGAAATTGCTACCAGCAAGACAATATACAAGTCCCTGCTTGTTGAATTCGGCTGCTTCGAGCGCAATGCCCAACTTAAAGTCGGGATTGCACTTGCCGGAAGCTTTCATATCTTCCACGTATTTCTTCAAAGGCTCGTAGTTATTCAGATACTGATATTCCTTCAAATTCTTGGTCATATCAGTTCTGTACTCCGAGAACTTGTCATCAGCACAAGAAGACAAAGCCAAGAGAGCCATCAAGCCTAAACCTAAATTAATATTTTTCAATTTCATAATAATCAAATTATTAGAATGACACTTATCTATCAAGAATATTACTTCCTGATATACTGAGGACTGAATTGAACAATACCATTGGTGTTACCACGAGTCTGGGCAACAAACTGATCGGATGTTTCCAAAACAATGCCTGAACCGAAATCAACCTTGTAATTGAGAGTCAGGATGTCACGATCCTTGTTACCCCAAGCCAACTTTGCTCCCTTTTCTACAAACTTACCTGTACCGGAAGCAGTCATGCCCTCTGTATCAGAAGTAACGGTACAATTACCCTTATCATCGAACGTAAGTTTCAAGTTGCAAGTGACCTTAGAGCCGTCAGCTTTATTTACAGAGACTTCGAAATTACATTCCTTCAAACTCTTGGTTGTAATGTGACTCACTTCATCCTTTTCAATAGTTGCACCTTCACGCTTTACCTCATGAGTTTGTCCATTCTCTGTAATCTTGTCAGTTCCTCTACGGAAATAAAAGCCATCCCATGGATTCATAAACTTAACGCAATAAAGGATATAATCCTTAGGAGCAATTAACCAAGCTGAAGCATCAGTACGAACAGGAGTTGTACCTGCAACGGCAGGAGAACCCGAAAGAATAGAATCGGCTCCCACCATTTCCTTGATGCGAACTGGGATTACATATGTATTCTTTGCACAATCAGGGTCAGCAAAAAAAGCATCCTCCAACTTAACCTGAAGACGTCCCTGCATTTTCCCATTATACGCAACCGTCTTGGTAGGAATTGTATAATAATTGCTAGGCATTGGCTTTACAGGAGTGACTCCATCCTCAAAATACAGATTGTCACACAATGAATTATCAACATCTACATTCAATGTGATGTTTTTTCCATTATATGCTCCACCCATTGTAGATACGATATACAATACATGATTGTTATCATCCGTATTATCGCGATTCTCATCATTGCCTAAAACTACAGAACGTTCGATATACTGATAAGGATAATATACAGTAGTACCGCCCTCATAATCAGGAAATTCTTGGTTGCCATTCTCACAAGAGTTAAAGCCTAAAGCCAAGATTCCCAATGCAGCCATGGACAAATATTTGCTTATCTTCATTGTTTTCATCATTTTAAATATTAGTCGTTATTTTTTACTTCCCAGCCCTTATTCTGCTGCAAGTTGCTCCACTTCAATATTTCGCTCTGTGGTATAGGACCGTAATACATGTAATCTTTATAGCTGCGATCCTCAACCTTCATGACTTTGTATAATGGGGCACCAGCCTCTAAAGTGATTTCTATACCACGCACAGCCTCATTTAGAGGAGCTTTCCAACGGCGAAGGTCGCTAAAGCGCTTATTTTCAAAACAAAGTTCCAAACGACGCTCGTTGCGAATCAACTCACGCATTTTAATTTTGTCACCAGCGCACTCATCCAAGTATGGATCATCGCCAAACTCGCCAATTCCGGCACGCTCACGGATTGCCTTGATTACATCGTAAGCTGAGTAGTTGTGAGATCCCCTACCCTTTGGTCCCCAAGCCTCGTTGGCAGCCTCAGCGTAATCGAGGAATATCTCAGTATAGCGAATATACACAGGATAATGATACTGAGGATTCTTTGCATTAGGGTCAGGATTACAATCCTCACGCAACAGCTTTTTCATGTAATAGCCTGTACGAGTAGAATTGGAAATCTTATTCAAACCATCATTGTTATTAGCCGTCGTAATGTCTGTATGAATGGTCTTTCCCTTATAAGTACTACCATCATGAATGATATAAAGGTCAAGACGAGGATCTCGATTGCTGTAAGGATTCAACTTATCATACTCAGAACGATCATCGGTGATAGGATAACCATTTACAGCAGGGAATGCATCGACCAGATTCTGAGTTGGGTTGATTCTACCCTTACCATAAAGAGACGGAGGGAAATTATCAGACTCTTGGTTCAGACCAAGATCCCAGTCATCAGCACCATTGGTACGACTGCCACGCCAAAGAATTTCAGCAGGACAAGCACCTGAGCCAAGCGCATCGATTTCCCTGGTTTGCATAAACCAATTATTACCTGTATCAGACAAACCATTCACACCATTGATACGGTCAAGAACGGTAGCTGCATCGTCAGCAGCCTTAGCATAATCCACGTTTGTACCTTCAGAAAAAGCAGGACTAGCTGCAAGCAAAGATACCTGTGAGCGAATAGCCTCAGCGATACGACCGCTGATACGACCACGCATAATGGAACCAAACACACGGTTGTAGTCTCCTGCGGTCTTTACTCCGATTTCCTTATACTTGGCAGGAACATCGTTATCATCAGTCAAATCATTGTAATCAAGAGGGAGAAGCTTGGCAGCCTCGTCCAAATCGCTATAGATTTGATCCAAGCACTCTTGGAATGTATTACGTGGCTTGTTGAAATCATCAGTAGAAGACTCTGGTTCTGTCAAATTAGGAACGCCAAGCAGTTTGCCATCGGCTGTCCATCCACCATGATTCATCAAAAGATAATACAAGTTGAGAGCTCTCAAAGCATAAGCTTCACCTTTACGGCTATCACAATACATCTTACGGGCATTCTCGTCCTTTGCCCAGTTTACCTTATCTACCTCCTGAAGGAAGATATTGAGATACTGGATACTAGCACGACAACTTGACCATTTAGACATAGGATCGCTATTAGCAGTCCAAGAACCTGTAGCCATCTTGAGAAAGCTATTTGTCAAGTCATTGCTTACAGCGTCATCTGTAGCAATATCAGTAACACTCTTGGTATTGTAAGGAAGCATCGCATAACCATATCCCAATAGTCCCTGAGCGTATGTTGGCTCATTGTAAATCTCATCCAAGCCACGGTTGTTTTCATCTGCAGGCTCGAAGAGATCTGAGCAAGAAGCCAAAGTAAGCGACATTGCTGCTAATATAAATATATTTTTTACTTTCATTTCTTTCTACATTTTAAAATGATTAGAATGTTGCCTTTACACCTATATTATAATAGCGTGTCTGAGGCGCAGACCCAACGTTCATCTCTAAGACTTCGCGCTCTCCTGAAATGGTAAGCAAGTTAGCTCCGCTTACGTATGCCGACAACCCCTTAAGCCATGTCTTTTGGAACAAAGTACTAGGCAAGTCGTAAGTTATCTGGACCTTAGCCAAGCTGAAAGCATCCGTCTTGTACATCCAGAAGTCTGATGTCTGGAAGTTGTTGTTACCATCAAGAGATGTCAAACGAGGATAGGTTGCAGTCTCTTTGGTTTCCTCTGTCCATCGGTTACGAACTACAGCAGAATATTTGCTATCGCCCTTTACCCACCAATAAGAATTATTCTTGACTCCCCAAGCACCGAAGTTACCGGTACCAAGAGCGAAGAAGGTAAAGTTCTTCCACTTAGCTGTAAGATTGACACCAAGCGTGAATGGTGCTCCATACCAACCACCCTTACCCAAGAAGACTTGGTCGTATTGGTCAATTTTATTATCACCATTTACATCCACATACTTGATGTCACCAGGTTTAACTGTTCCACCAAAATAGCTTTGGTCTGGAGAAGTTTTGATTTCCTCCTCGCTTTGGAAGAGACCTGCGCTCTTGTAACCCCAAATGCCATCAACTGCCTTTCCTTGTCTGTTCTGATACTGCTCTACGTTGTTCTCATCTCGTTTGGTAGCCTTGGTTGTATAGTAAGTACCTGTCACACCAAGTGAGAGATCCACATCACCTACCTTCTTATTGAAGTTGGCTGCGAAATCAAATCCTACTCTACGATTATTGTTGTAATTCAGTACAGGCATAAACGAAGCCGCTGGATAACCAGTATTCAAATGAGATGGATAGAATGTTGGCGAAGAGATGAGATAACCCTCCATCGAATTGATGAAGAAACTTGCATCCAATGTCACCAATTTCTGCCACAGGGATGTCTTGAAATTCAGAGACAACTCTTTGCGCTTGATAAAATCAAGGTCTTTGTTCTCACCTCTTTTTGAATAGGTGTATTTATCGCTAGATCCATCATACCATCCATAGCCGTAATCAGAAGTCCAAATACTCTGATAGAGATAGTAGCGATTGTCACCATTTGCTATATCAATATCCTCATTGATAATACTACCTGATACACTAATCATCATGTCATCTACCACCTTGGAATTCTTCAAGAAAGACTCATTCTTGAGTCTCCAACCCAAAGAAAGTGATGGTGAGAGAGCCTCACGATGACCTGGAGCCAACTGGGCAGAGTGAATGGCAGCTAATCCAAAATCTGCGTAATACTTCTGGGCATAATTGTAAGAAGCATCGAATGCAAGATTGGCACTAGAGTTCTTATGATACTGTCCAGACTTCGACTGCTGGAAGCCAGAAGCTATCAACATTGCCGACAGATTGTGAACCTTGTTGAAAGTATTGTTGTAGTTGAACTGACCAGAGAAAAACATGGTCTGGTTATCTGTACTTCCGCTGATGTTCTGGTTGCCAGACTTTTTATCCTCACCTTCCTTCTTCAATGCGACAATCATATCCTTGCCATCAATGTTAGCCCATGTTGGGATATAAACAGCATAGCTATTATCGAAAGAAGTATTATAAGAGGTGGCATAGTCAACTGCGAAATGAGTCTCGAAAGACAAGCCCTTCAACACCTTGTGCAAGTTGATATTGACACCCGTATCAAACTGGAATTGACGACTAGTAAATTTACTACTTCCTGCAGAATAGATATCAGCAAAAACATTGGAGGAGTTTGCCTGAGTACCAGCAAGGAAGTATTTGCCATCTACCAACTTCGCAACGCTCATCAAGTCCCAAGCAGCCTTAGCATTAGGGGCTATCATATCTGTGGAGATAAGAGGAGCTGCATTCTGTGGAAAATTAGGACGCCAAGTAGCAGCAGCTTCCCAGTAATTACCCTTTGCAGAATGAGAATCATAGAAGGTTGCACTGGAGTTGACCCAAGCCTTAATATCATCAGTAATGTCTATATCCACATTACCACGAACGCTGAAGCGCTGGGTATTATTATTCTTAGCCTCACCAAACTTGAAATAATCGCCCTGGCGATAATAGTTGATATTGCTATAGAAATGAGCTCGCTTACCACCACCGCTGATTTCTGCAGTAGCCTCATAACGGCTGTTCATCTTTCTGAGATAATCAGAAGAATAGAAATCGAGATTAGGATAACGATAAGGGTTCAAACCTGCTCCATGATTATAGATGTCCTCAGCAGAATAAAGCTCAGACAGACCATCATTACGACGAGCCTCGTTATAGAGAGTCATATACTCTGCACTGCTAAGATACTCAGGATAAGACTTTGCTACATTCAAACCTGCATTAGCCTGCACCTCGACCTTCAAGCCGTCATTATGACCACGCTTGGTAGTTATGACTACAGCACCCTTGGCAGCCTTGCTACCATAGAGCACCACAGCCTGCGCACCCTTGAGGAAAGAAATCTGTGCAATCTCACTTGGTTGAACGTTGTTAGCTTCACGAGGCACACCATCTACCAAGACGAGATAACCAGCGTTGTCGGCATCCATACCCCAGAGAGAATTGCCATTCCAACCACCTACATAACCTTGCATATTGTCGAGGCTATAAGTATGGTAATTCTTCTTCATCAAGTTCTCTACATCGACTACAGACACACCGCCCAAGATGTCATCCTTGGCTACCTTTCGGTAAGCCACCTGAACCATCTCCTTGTCGGCACTGGCTGTATCGGATTCGCTTGTCTGTGCAGTCTTGGCATTGGCACCAAGAGGAGCCAAAGCCACGAGACTTGCTACAAAAAGCTTATAATTATATGATTTGAATCTTGAATTCATACTATCATTATTCATTTAGTATTACTAATTTATAATTTTAAACCTTACCAGCCTGGATTTTGTTTAAACTCTGAACTGATCTGAGTCTCCTTGATTGGCAATGGGAACCAATAGTGCTTGATACCAAAATTACGAGTCAATATCAACTTTCTACGATAATTGGCAACCCGAGCGTCCTTAGGATCATTCTTCGTATAGAAGTCTGCACTTTCCACACGGTCAAACTCCTGTGAGAATTTTTGATTATATGGTGCCTCTGTCAGAAGCAACCAACGCTGCAAGTCACAAAAACGGAATCCTTCGAAAGAAAGTTCTACCTCACGCTCACGACGGACCTCGTCCATGAACTTATGGTTGTCTGCAACAAATTCTGGAGCAACATGACCTGCACCACAACGGTCGCGAAGTGTATTAATTGCATCTTCTGCGGTCTTGCCAAAGTTTGAAGACTTGCCAGAAGCACCACCGAATGCAGCACAAGCCTCTGCATACATCAAGTATATGTCTGCAAGACGCATATATGGCAAATAGCAGTGTAAAGCTGAACCCCAATCGTAATCTTTATCCACTTCATTACAAGTATGAGGCACCAACTTCTGAATGAAATAACCCGTACGGCTTGCATTTGCTATTGGGCGCATATTACCACCCGTATATAATTGGCAATACTGTAAATCTGCATACTGACCAGGTGTTCCGTTCAAATACTTAAAACCATCGAAGACGATATCGTGGTAGAAACGGGGATCACGATTTTTGAAAGGATGCTCAGGGTCGAAACCAGACTTTGGATTGGGTACATACTTACCATTCTCAACCAAATAGATTGGTTCTCCGTTAGCCATTCCATAAGCCTCTACAAGGTTGGCCGTAGGTTGGTGAATGACATTATCATGAGCAACTACTTTCTGTACCTTAGGGCCAAAGACCTTAGAGGTGTTCCAGTTAGAGCCATTAAAATCAGGAGATGGACCACGGAAGATAGCTTCAACCGTTCCAGGCATTTTCCAGTTCTGCTTCTTGGTATAGAATATATCAGAAAAACAGCTATTGGCATCAGCAGATTTCTCATGATTGTAGATGTCTGAGTACTTAAACTCTGCCAATGCATATTGTGTCTGACCAGCTTCCACAAGAGAGAGCAGTTCACCAAAAGCCTCAGCTGCCTTCTTAGCATATTCCTGATCATAATCATAAGTCTTGCCATTCTTGCTGGCACCAATCTGCGCACCATTCTTCATCAAAGGACTAGCAGCCCAAAGATAGGTTTTACCAAGATAACCAAGAGCCATGATCTTATTGATGCGAAGATCATTCTTACCTTGTGTGGCAGCACCTGCAGAAGTCTTATCCCAATTAATAGGCAACAAATCGGCAGCCTTGCGGAAATCAGCTGCCGCTCTATCAGCGCATTCCTGATAAGAAAGACGTGGCAATCTCTGCTCGGCATTGGCATCGAGATAAGTATCCACATAAGGCATACCACCAAAATACTGCATCATTTCCTCATGCCACCATGCACGGAAGAAATAGAGCTGACCCTCTATCAGTTTTTTCTCTTCAGCACTTCCAGTCACAAACTTGTCGATATTCTGTAAACCGAGATTACATTTTCTGATGCAATACCACGCATGGTTCCAAATACCGTGTGCGAACTTATCTGTGGAAGTAGAAGAACCATCACGCTTTAGCCAGTTACCAGTAGATTCCCATGCACGGAAGTTACCTAAATCAACCTGATGGGTCATTCTATTATCAGCCTCAGGATTGAAGATTTCATCATCACCCCAGTTCCATGAAGGACAATAGTTACATTTCTCTTTATCAGGGATACAGTTGTATATTTCCTCAACGAAACCTTGGAAATTACGGAAATTGGCAAAGGCATCGTCTGCAGAAACTGTTGAGTCTGACTCCTTGTCCAAGTAGTCTTGACAAGAACTCAGCGAAGTACCGAGAGCCAGCGAGACGCATCCCGTCAACAATAATGTCTTTATCTTATTTTTCATCTGAATATTTTTTTTAATAATTACAATGAGAATTTAACACCTAAGTTGAAGCGGCGAACCGTAGGGTATGCTCCCAACCAGCCACCACCACCGAGGTTTGCCTCACGGTCATCAGGCATACGAGTCCAGAGCCAGAGGTTATTACCATTCAAGTAAATCTTGAGGTAGTTTACGCCTAATGCCTTAATCCAACCCTTGGTCCAGGTATAAGCAATCTCGACATTCTTCAAACGAATGTAAGAACCATCATACATAAACTGTGTACCATAGGTGTAACTTGAAGCAGTGGCACCCCAACGAGGAAGGATACATTCTGGATTGCTTTGATTCTTATTCCACCAAGTACCAGTATCATAAACATTATCAAGCATATTACCAAAGCTTGTCAATGATACGTCACGGGTCACATTAGTTACTCCATAGAACTGAGCGAAAGCTGAGAACCCTTTCCATTCGAAACCAATAGTAGCATTATAGGTGTTCTGCGGACTACTGCTATAACCTACAGGAGCCGAGTCCCTGCTATCAACAACACCATCACCATTGAAATCAACAATGTAATAGTCACCAACCAAACGGTGATTGTCATTGGAGTCGTGCGCCGGAGAACCAATCAAATCATCAATATTATTGATAAAGCCCTTATCTATATAAGAGTGATACTGATTCATGGCAAATCCTGCCTCCTTTTGATAATTTGGAGTAAAGATGGCATCATCCTTCAAAATCACCTTATTCTTGGCATGGGTCATATTGAAATTACCCCAGAGTCGCAAGCCATTAGCAAACACCTTATTAAGTTTCAATTCCCACTCGTAACCACTGGTACGAACCTTACCTTTATTAATAGTAGGTGCTGTAGTTCCGAAATAAGAAGGAACAGAACGGTTAGAGCCGAAAATCAAGATGTCATTACGACGATCACAGAAGAAATCCAAAGAACCAGTAATCAAGCCTCCCAAGAAACCATAATCAATACCGAAGTTGGTTTTCTTAACTGTTTCCCATTTCACATTATCATTTCCAAGAGTGTTCTGTCGATACCATGTATAGATGCTCTCTGTATGGTCGAGATCCATCGTAGTCTTGCCGCCATATGCCCACTGGCTCATATACAACCAGCGACGAGAAGAATCAAATGGGTCACCAATGTTGTCATCACCAATCTCACCATAGGAAGCACGGAACTTCAACATATCGATGATGTGATTGTCACGCAGAGACTTCATGAAGTTTTCCTCAGTGATGGTCCATCCGATAGCACCTGAATTGAAGAAGGCAAAACGATTGTCCTTGCTGAACTTTTCTGATCCGTTATAGGCACCATTATACTCGATGTTATAACGACCTGCATAGCTATAGGTAGCACGGAACGCCCAGTCCTCACGGTAAGTTGGCATCACACTACCACGTGCATTCTCCTGACGTGAGAACAATCCCATGGCTGATACATCATGCTGTCCAAACTTGCGAGCCCAGTTGAGCTGCAACTGATAGTAGAGGTTGCGAACAGTCTGGTTATTATCTACAGAACCACCTTCCGTTGACCAGTTCACACCTTGCTGCCAATCAAACTTATTATTTCCTTCAAATTCTTTTCCATAAGTAACCTGACCTGTTTCAGGATCAATATACTTAGTCTGGGCTTCATTATTCAAGTCATTGATACCTCGTCCTGTCTCAACAAAAACATTATCCCAAGAGATAGTACCACGGAAATTTAAGCCTTTGGTTATGAAATCCAATTTCTGCTCAAGGGTAAAGTCTGTATTGATACGAGTGGTTGTAGCCTGTGCTGTACCACCGATAGCAAGATTCTGTGCAGAGTTACTTACATTGGAAGCAGATGGATAGAATCCCCATGAGCCGTCAGAATATTGTGGCAAGAACACATCTGGGGCGATGTTATAAGCACCAGCCCACTGCTGACCAATCTGCCACTCACTATTGCTCATGTTACTCCAAGGAGCTTTTCTTACGCCATTGCTACCAGCCACATTTACCTTCAAAGTAGTGCTACTTGTGATGGCAAAGTCCAAGTTACTACGAACATTGATACGATTGTATCCATAGCCAGAGTTGTAGTTACGACCATTATCATACTCACGGAAGAGGTCACCCTCATGCACGAAATCAGCAGAAGCGAAGTACTTAACGAATTTTGTACCACCACTCACGTTCACGTTCGCATTATAGGACATAGCAGACTTTTTGAAAAGTGCATCCTGCCAATCCACATTGGCATAACGTTCACGCTGCTCCTGCGTAGTCTGGTTTCGATAGTTGTCTATAAAAGACTGAGGACGAAGATATGAAACACCTTCAGGATAAATGCCCAGTTCACGTTCTACCACTTGGTTGCGAAGCATCAACGCATCATAAGAGTCGTACTTATTAGGCAACTTAGAAGGAGCTTTCAACGTAGCATTGAAACCAATGTCAATCTTAGCCTTGCCTTCCTGACCACGCTTGGTGGTAACCAAGATGACACCATTGGCTCCCTTCACACCATAGACTGCAGTAGCAGAAGCATCCTTCAGTACAGAGATGCTCTCCACAGAAGAGATGTCCACGCTGCTCAGAGGACGTTCAATACCATCAACGAGAACGAGAGGGTCGGAATTGTTCCATGAACTAGAACCACGGATGATAATCTGAGGTTCCTCCTCACCAGGCATACCATTGCCTTGGATTGTAACAACTCCTGGGAGGTTACCTGTCAAGGCTGAACCGACGTCGCTGACACCAGCTGCACGCTCCAAAACCTCACCAGTAGTCTGGGTGATGGAACCTACGACAGAAGCCTTCTTCTGCTGACCATAACCAACGACTACAACTTCGCCGATGGCGTTGTCATCTTCAAGAGTAAGTTTGAACTCTCTCTTCTTACCAATCTTTACTTCCTTGGTCTTCATACCTACGTATGTAAATACGAGGATAGAATTCTCAGAAGGAACACTGATGCTGAAATTACCATCTAAGTCGGTGACCGCACCGACGCTGGCATTACCTTTCACTTTTACAGTGGCACCTATCAGAGGCTCACCTGTACCGTCAACAAGATTACCCTTGACCTGGATATTCTGTGCCTGAGCATTCAGGCTGCAGAAAGCTCCCACCAAGCATAAGGCTGCTGTCCGTTTCATTGTTAACACTTGTTCAATCATGTTCTATTCATTTTTGATTTATGCTTTAAAAATTTAGGCGTGCGCTAAAACTGTTTATTCACGGCGGCAAAGGTATGGATTTCTTTCGAAACATACTTTGCGTGGTGTAACAGAAAGTTTATCATTTTAGAAAAACCTTGCGAGAACGTATTTTTTCCATTACTTAACAGTTGTTTTATTATATAAACACCTGCAGTTGGCTTTTCAACTTCTTTGCCTTCTATATTATAATATAAGGTGGAAACCACGTCTGCCTGGGTTTCTAATTGTTTAATTCCCGTTGTATTTTGTTTCAAATACCACTCTTTATACCAGTTCATACAGGCATAGCCGCAACACTCTTCGAACAATCCGTGTTTCTTGGCATTCTGGAAACCTGGAATCACCTTGCCCGTTTTAAGATATACATCAATATCGTAATATTCCTGTGGATGGGTAATCGTCATTCCGATATTGCCAAAGTGGTCGTGAACTGCCTTCCATGCCAATCCCCATTTCGAGGTAGATGCTGTTGCCCAGCTTCCCAGATTAGGTTGTGTCCACTGTCCCCACTCATTCCAGTGACCTTCGCTCGCCTTGTCAGGATCTTCCGGACTCCAGTCTATCTCCGTTACCATGATAGGCTTCGTCTCTACCATCGGCACCTGACTTTTGAAGTTGCGGATGAAAGTATCGTGATCGTAATTCTTATCGGTCATATTTCCATACCACCCGGAATAAACATGTACTGCATAAGAGAAGTTGTCCTCGCTATCGGTGATAGGATACTTGACGTAATCCTGGTACTGACTCTGATAACCTGCGCCCGGAACCCAGATGATTCCCTTGAAGCCCTGCTCGCGAATCACATCAACCACCGGCTGGAAGTAATCATGCAAAGCCCTTTCATCTTTCGTTCCGTCTGAAAGATGTACTCTCACAGGCTCATTGGCCAGTTCGATGGAGATTACTCCTTCATTCTGCTTGATGTATTCATCGGCAGCAAATGCTTTCCAGATACCCTTCAGATAGCGGTTATACTCGTCGCCAACACTGATATCACCAGGACAGACACCCGGTGGACGTACGATGACGTAGAGTCCGTGGGCGATGGCATCCTTAATTAATGGGATATAGAGTTTCTGCAGATAGAGTCGGTAGCGCGCCATGTTGAATGCTGAGATGTCAGCCTCATTCTCTGCCTTCTTCGATGGATCGTTGGTCCAGCATGGATCCATGTGCAATCGGAACACGGTACAATAAGCACCCTGCTTCTTGTCGGTGATGGCAGAAAACTGCTTAGAGAAATATTCCAAGCAAGGTTTGATGTCGGCTTCAGAATAATCAGGCTTCCACTGTTGCCATCTCCAACCGTTGAAGTAGCGGTTTGGCGTATCCATTACGCCATGCAAGACAACAATCTTACCATTGGCATCCACCAGGTTCCTACCCTCCACACGGAGTGCCGGCAGATTATCTGCAGCCAGTCCCGCCATTGACAGCATAGCCATAGCGAGTGATATTAACAATTTCTTTCTGTTCATTGTTACAATTATTTTTAGATTTATAATTTATTGTCAGTCACCTTATTATATTATGAAGAATTGCCAGGTTCTAGTTTACAGAAAAGGATGCTGGTCTTTTAAAATAGAATGGCGCGTAATCACTACGCACCAATCCCGAAAACCAATTAATCATGATTCTATATAAAAACCATAATATCAAAATCTCTTAGAAATTCTAAACCTATTCTACAAACTATTATGTATAAACCTAACTAACCTAAATATACTAAATATATAC
>OJKO01000078.1_pt1 | contig 44745 bp, 43 predicted proteins | sample 1596541 | NCBI WGS metagenome assembly OJKO01 (sample SAMEA4350163, study PRJEB24818) | metagenome | biome: human; feature: gut; material: faeces | place: Denmark | collected 2013-09
ATCTGATTTCTAATCTAATTATAGAACAGATGGGAAATTCATGTGTCCGGTTCAGCTTCATGAACGCCGTTTAATCGGTGCTTATGAAATTTAATTTTCACTAACCTGTGGTTTGTGGGTATTCAAAAAAATATCTTGTTGTTGAGTAAGTAGTATATATTATTGAAATATTTCTGCTACGTTTCAATAGTAGAGGGGACTAGGAGATAGCAAAGCTATCTCCTTTCTTCTATGCAAATTCATATAGTTATTTTGGAAGAATCCTCCTTCTTAGTTTTGTGATATACATATTATTTATCTAGACTGTCTGAAAATATCCTTAACAACATGTAACAAAATAGAAATTCATATTTTATGAATAGAATATCAGATGTTCATTCATGAATAAAAGCGGTATCATTTAGGAGCAGTAAGAGTGATGTACACACAAAGCAAAAAAAGAAGGAGAAAATATGGAAAACAACAGTAAAAGTAGTGTCGTTTATCAGGGGAAGATTCCTGGTAGAGTAAAATATTCATTCGCATTTGGTGCATTAGGTAAAGACTTGATTTATGGTATGATTGCCACATTCTCAATGATCTATTTCACAGATATCATTAAGGTTGCACCAGCATTCATTGGGACAATGTTCTTCGTTGCGAAGATCTGGGATGCCTTCAATGATTTATTTATGGGTATGCTTGTAGATAATACAAGAAGCCGTTATGGTAAATTCATTCCTTGGTTAGTAGTAGGAACATTAATTAACGCATTTGTATTCGTTATTGTATTCACAGATTTCCATCTTACAGGTGTAAATCTTTGTATCTTCGCTTCAGTTATCTATGTATTATGGGGTATGACTTATACAATCATGGATATTCCTTATTGGTCAGTTATTCCAAACTTAACTTCTGATCCAGAAGAACGTGAAAAAGTATCAGTACTTCCAAGAATCTTCGCAAGTATTGGTCAGTCATTAATTATTGCTGGTTTTGGTGTTCAGATCATCAAGGGTCTTGGTGGAAATTATATTGGTTATCATAGATTCGCTTTAATCATCGCAGCTACATTCATTTTCACTATGGCAGTATGTGTCTTAAACCTTCCTAAAGTTCAGACGAATGATGAAAAAAAGGAAAAGATGAAATTCAGAGACATCTTCACAGTTATTAAGAAAAATGACCAGTTAAGATGGGCAGTATTATTAATTCTATTATATAACGTTGCTATTCAGGCAATCATGGGTGTTGCCACTTATTATTTTAGTTATGTATGTAATAACGCTGGTATGTTATCAGCTTTCATGATCAGTGCTTCAGTTGCTGAAGTTGTTGGTCTTCTTATCTTCCCTAAGGTTACTAAAGCATTATCAAGAAAGAAAGCATTCTTATTCGCATGTGCATTACCTCCAATTGGTTTAATCTTATTACTTGTTGTTGGTTTTGTTTGTCCTACAAATATCTTGTTAACTGCTATTGCAGGTATTATTGTTAAGACTGGTACTGGTCTAGAACTTGGATGTGCAACTGTATTCTTAGCTGATGTTGTAGACTATGGTGAATATGTATTAGGTGAAAGAAATGAGGGTGTTGTCTTCTCATTACAGACATTAATCGTAAAATTAACAGCCGCCTTCACTTCACTTGCTATTGGTTTCGTACTAGAACTTACTGGTTATGTTCCAAATGCAGTGCAGTCACTTGCTACACAGAACTCCATTCGTGTATTAATGTGTGTTGTACCAACTATTGGTGTTATCTTAGCTTATATCGTATTTAAAAAGAAATATAAGTTAGATGATGAATTTATGAAAAAAGTTGTAGAAAAAATTAATAGTTAATTCTAAAGAACAGGCTGATTTTATAAACTGAAATCGGCTTGTTCTTATTTCGCGTATATAATAAAAAGTGTTATGATAATAAAAAGTAAGGAGTTGGCACATGAGAACGTTTAGTATTATTTTAGCTGATGATGAACAGAATATCCTCTATGGTATGCAAAAGGGAATTAATTGGGAGGAATTAGGATTCATAGTGGCAGGAACAGCCCAGAATGGGAAAGAAGTATTAGAAATTGTGGATGAATTACATCCAGATCTTGTTATTAGTGATATTAAGATGCCCTTTATGGATGGATTAGAGCTTGCTAAGACTATTCATGAGAATTATATGAATACTAAAGTCATTCTTTTTTCAGGATGGGATGATTTTGAATATGCAAGACTTGCAATCAGCTATGGTGTATCAGAATACTTGATAAAGCCTATTGACTATGATGAAATGAAAAAGTTATTAGTGAATATGCATCAAATGCTAGAAGAAGAATATAATGAAAAACTCAACTGGACACGTTTAGAATATGCTTATTTGAAGAGCCTCCCTCTTTTAAGACAGCAGTTCTTTACACAGCTCGTTCTAGGAACAATGGATCAGGAAGAATGTACACAGCAGATTAAGAATCTTGGACTTGAATTAGATAATAAAGAATACTGTATGATTGCAGTAAAGATACAGAAGGTTGATCACAAAGATGTTTTTAGTACACTTTCTATCAAAGAAACACTTAAAGAAACATTAGATAAGATTTCTACAGTATATGAATTTGGTATAGGTGATAAAGAACTCTTTTTACTTGCAGGCAATCAGAAGCATGAAATAGAAAAAATAACACGTACTATTCAGGAATCATCTATTATGATTAAACGTATTTTTGATGCTCATATTTCATGTGGTATCAGTGATTGTATAAAAGAAATAGAAGAAATGCCTGTTATCTACACACAGGCATTGGATGCTTTAGAATATAACCTTGTTGTTCCTGATGAAAGCTATACATACTATAATGACTTAATGCTTCAAGAAGAAGTCGAAACAGATTGGAATGCTTATGTAGAACAGATTGGAAAAACAATTACCTATTGTAAAGAAGAAGAACTTAAGAAACAGGTTGAAGAATTAATTAATTTACTTCATAAAGCTCATTATAATCTTAATGAATATCAGATGGTGATTATGGAAATATCATTTTCTTTCGCAAGATTATATAAGAAATATCATATTTCTTCTAGTGGAGAATTTGCTGGATCAAAAAAGATGGCCGTTACTATTCTTGCACTCACTACAGGAGAGGAATTAGATCACTGGCTACTTGATTATTGTCAATTGATTCGCCTTCTTATACAGAAAAAACGTATAGATAATAATGTGATACTTGTAGATAATGCTAAGAAGATAGTTCAGGAAAACTTCTCAGATCCAGATTTAAGTGTAGAAAGTGTTTGCGAAGCATTACATGTCAGTACCTCTCATTTCTCCAAGATATTTAAACAGGAAACAGGTGGGACTTTTATGAATTTTATGACAGGATTACGTATGGGAGAAGCAAAAAAACTTTTACTTCAGACAAATTATAAGAGTCTGGTGATTGATGAAATGGTAGGATATCCAGAACCTAATTATTTTAGTTATGTATTTAAGAAAAACTGCGGTGTCTCTCCCGCTAAATATAGGAAACTAGAAAATGAAAAATAAGAAATTAAGTGTACGTGTTATATTACCTGTTGTTATGTCTGTTTCCATTGCTGCTTGTATTATCAGCAGTATGATGTTATTTTCTTATCTATTCTCTTCTTATTTTAAAAAAGATGCAGTCGAGAAGATGGATCGACAGACAATCTCATTAGCACAAAGTCTAGAAAATGAAGTAAGTGAAATCAATAGTCTTGTGAATGATGTTTATTATCAGAACATTAAGAAATATGATTGTGAAAATGTTCAGTTTAAAACAGTTATGACTCAGAAAATCTCCAATGAATCAAATAGGATTTATAGTATATCTCTTTATGATATGAGTGGGAATAGGGTCTGGAGTTTTGGAGAATCGTCCGGTGGTTTCGATATTCAACAATCCTGGTTTAAAAATGCGAAAAAGAATACTGAAACCATTCAATATGGTCATCGACACTTGGTGAAATCCAATCTATCAGGTTATGTCATGGATATTAGCCGTTATGTAGAATATATTAATGCTGGCAATATAAGATCAGGTATTTTATTGATGCAGTATTATACAGAGCCTATAGAAGGTATTCTAGATCGTTATCAGAACCAGAAGTCAGCTTATTGTTATTTACTGGATGAATCTAATGATTTTTTATATCATCCTTTTGAAAAACGTATCGCCTCTGGTTTATATAAAGAAAAAACAGTATCTACTGCATTCAAGAACAACCGTAGTATTCATAATGGAGACTGGCTTGTAGAAAGAAAACAGATTGGTTATACGGGATGGAATATTGTGGTAGTGAATTCCATGTCAAATCTATTAGTAGAAAACCGTCGTTTTCATTATATTGTTTGGTTTATTCTACTTTTAGTAGGAGCTATTTTGATATTACTTGATTTTCAGGTGTTTAGAAACTTTACCGATCCTGTTTATCAATTACTTGCTACAATGGAAGATTTTGGTAAAGGTAACTACAATTCTCGTGCAAAAGAAGAAGGAATTGGAGAATTAAAGAGTTTAAGTGCCAATTTTAATATTATGGCAGATAAATTACAGAAGCAGATGGAAGAAATCCGTCAAAATGAACGTGAAAAACAGAAAATGGAGAAGAAACTACTTCAATCACAGATCAACCCTCATTTCTTATATAACACGCTTGATTCTATAATATGGATGATTAGAAGTGAAGAATATGAAGGAGCAGGTGAAATGGTTTCATCTCTTGCTAAGTTCTTCCGTATCTCCTTAAGTCAGGGAAAGGATATGATACCCTTAGGTAAAGAACTTGAACACGCAACAAGTTATTTAAAGATTCAGAATATCCGTTTTAAAGATAAATTTGACTTTAAGGTAGAAGCAGATCCTAAACTAATGAAATATCTCATTCCTAAGCTTTCTATTCAGCCCTTATTAGAGAATGCGATTTATCATGGAATGGAGGGCATGTATGAGGATGGGGAGATTATTATCAGTGTTTATGAGGAAGAGGATACTATCAAGATTGATGTGGCAGATAATGGTCTTGGTATGACAGAAGATAAACTTGAGTATATTATGCATCATCAGGTTGTTTCTAGTAAACGTGGATCAGGTATAGGTGTGCGAAACGTTCATGAAAGAATTCAGCTTATTTATGGTAAACAATATGGTGTTACTATTACAAGTGAATTAGACGAAGGAACAACTGCCACTATTACTATCCCTAAAATGGAGGAAGCAGATGAAACAGAATAAAAGAAAACACATGATCCTCATTGTGATATTACTGAGTATGGCATTTGTTTCTACTTTATATGTAAGAGATAGGGATTATGTACAGAAAAATAAAAGAATTGCGATTATTTATCCTAAGCATTCACAATCGCTTATTCAAGAAATACAGGAAGGAATACAGGATTGCGCATATGATCATCAGGTGAAGCTTGATGTCTGGTATAAGGATGAATTGTCCCAAAATGAACTCGATGATCTTATTACACAGGAATATAAGAATCAGGCCATGGGCTTATTGCTTGTATATCCAGAAAAGTATATGAGGAAAACACAGTATGAATATGGGAATGTATTAGCTCTTACAGATACAATGCAGGATTCCTTCACCTACACTGCTTCTTTTAGTCATTCTTCTCATGGAACAATGAGATTACCTGTGGATTTTAATCTTCTAAAAGAGATATCTACAGGAGAAAGAGATGCCATTTTTATTGAAGATACTTATAAACTAGGTTATAAGAGTATAGAACTGATTAGTCATTGTGAAGGAAAAAGACGGTTATCAACTATTTCTTTAAAACCAGAAAAAGTTGATCAGAAAGTAGTAGAAAAAGGCAGTAAAGCCTCACTATTTACATATTAGAAGGTTGCTATGAAAAAGATGAGAAAATATAAATGGATATTATTTATGGTGCTGATTTTATGTCTAACACTAACAGTATTAGGAGGCTCACGTTCTAAAGATGATCAATATATTCATGTAGGTATTGCGGTTTATGATCTTGATGATACATTTATGAATAGCATGATTACAGCATTAGAAAAAAGAATTGATGAAGCGCATATGAAAAAGAAAATCTCTTATGTGATATGTGATGCGAAAGGAAATTCAAGACGTCAAAATAAACAGCTTCAGTATATGTATACTCAGAACTATGATATGATGCTTATTAATCTTGTTGATCCTTCTTCTGCAGCAAGTGTCTTGAATAATGCAAAGGAATTAGATATCCCTGTTATATTATTTAATCGAGATATTGCTGAAAAGGATTTAAAGATTACAGATAATGTCTGGTATGTGGGAACAGATGCCTCTCAGGATGGACAAATACAGGGAGAGATGCTTCATAAAATCTGGAATGAACAAAGAAATAGAGTAGATAAAAATAAGAATGGAAAAATAGATTATGTTCTTGTAGAAGGTGAAGAAGATCACTATGATGCTATTCGTAGAACAAAAGGGTTCTTAGAAAACAGTAAAGACCTCCCTTTAAATACACTAGGTACTTTATCTGCTTCATGGAATAGACAACTTGCTTATAAGAAGTTTTCTCAATTAGATAATAATGCGATTTCTAGTACTGAAGCTGTTATATGTAATAATGATGATATGGCATTAGGAGTTTATGATTATTACAAAGAAAAGAATCTAGCTCTACCTATTATTTTAGGTATCAACAACAGCCAGGAAATGAATGAGACAATTATGTCTGGTGAAATATATGGTAGTGTAGATAACAATATGGATAACCAAGTATTAAGAATCGTTAAATGTATGGAATCTGTACTAAATGGAAATACTAAAAAATATAAGAAAGTCTGGTATAGTACACCTTATGCAGTCACAAGAGAATAAGTCATTTGCTTATATAATTCATTTATGTTAGTATGATTAGCATAAACTAACTTAGGAGAATTACATGAAAGCACATAAATATTGGTCTATTGGTGCACTGATCACCATGATTTGTACTTTCTTAACAGGACATATGAACAAGATGATTCATGCAGGATTTGGTTTGATTGCACTCATTTGTATGATTATGTCAGTCTATTCAGGTCATAAGATGACTTCAAGAAAGAACTAGATTAAGTCAGCAACATAATGGTTGCTGACTTTTTATATGTTACAAATGGTATGGAAATGGGTAATAAGTTTTTAAGCATGCATTAACTGCAGTTCTTTGAGTATCTCATTTTAGATAGAGGTGCGAGAGAGATTGATGGTATTCTTCTTTTAAGGTAATGGCTGAAGAAAAGCAATCGTAATCAGAACTATATATGGTCTAGTGTACAATATGGAAACTATATATACATTGATACTTGTAAGAATCCAATTTCAGGTATTTATAAAAATATCATTGATCGTTTTTATTGACATTAATACTTATTTGGTATAAGGTTCTATTTAGAACATTATAAAAGTTCTAAATAGAACGATATAAGGAGGCTTAATATGTATTTCTGGGATCAACATAAGACAATTACTCTCTATTATGAGATGTTAACCGCATCTACCTGTGATAAATACAATCTTAAAAAGATGGAATATGACATATTGATGTTTTTGTATCATAATCCTGAATACAATACTGCTGCAGATATTGTCAGAATAAGAAAGTCGACTAAATCCCATGTCTCAACTGCCTTAAAGGTATTAGAAGACAGAGGATATATTACTAAAAAGACAAATGAAAAAAATAAGAAGCGTGTAGAACTATTCTTAGAGGATTCAGCCAATGAAATCGTGAAAGAAGGGCTCAATGTTCAAAATCAATTTGCGCATGATATGCTTCAGGGTCTCACACAAGATGAGATAAAAGTATGTAAAAAAGTATTTGAGAAAATTTGTAGAAATGCAGAAGAATGCATTCAAAAGAAAGGATGATCAATATGAAAGAAAAATATGTACCTAAAAAGCCAGATATCATGGAAGCTATCTTTGATACTTGCTATTTATTATTTGATTTAGTTGCTGGTGTAATCTTCCTTACAAAAGCCAACGGTAATATGCTATTTACCTTATATGGTATTTTAACTCTTACTTTATGTGGTGGCGATGCCTTTCACTTAGTTCCTAGAATTAAAAGAGCATTCAAAGGAAGCAACGAAAAGATTAAGAGACAGCTTGGTATTGGTTTACAGGTATCTTCTATTACTATGACTGTTTTCTATATTATTTTATTATATATCTGGAAATTGACATTCCCTACACTTAAGGCACCATTTATTGTAGAAGCAATGATCTATGTTTCAGCTATTGTTAGAATTGTTGTATGTTTCTTACCACAAAATGACTGGTGCGGTGATGAAGGTAACTTAAAACTATCTATGATCAGAAATGCCGTATTTGCAGTGACTGGAATTGGCATTATTATTCTTTATGCAATGAGTGGTAATACAGGTAATCTTCATATGACAAGAATGGTTGCTGCTATCATCATCTCATTTGGCTGTTATTTACCAGTTACATTATTAAGTAAGAAAAAACCTAAAGTTGGTTTATTGATGATTCCTAAAACATGTGCCTATATGTGGGTGATTGTAATGGGATTACAACTATTATTTAGATAGAATAATGTTATAATGGTAGTGTAATAAATCATTAAGTGAGGTAGAAATGATGGAACAAGAAAGATATTCAATACTATATAGTTCTCCAACAGGTAATACAAAGATGCTTGCTGAGGCTATTCATGACACGTTACCTGAAGAAGACTGTGATTATTTTGGACCATGTAAAGAAGTGGATTCAGATATGCTTTATATCGGTTTCTGGACGGATAAAGGCAATGCAGATGCAGCAACTCTTAAATTATTAGAAACCTTAAAGAATAAGAAGATTTTCTTATTTGGTACAGCAGGATTTGGAGTAAGTGAAGAGTATTTCCAGAGAATTTTAAATAATGTGAAAACAAGCATTGATGCAAGTAATACAATTGTAGGTGAGTATATGTGTCAAGGTAAGATGCCACAATCTGTACGTGATCGATATGTGTTGATGAAAGCACAGCCTGATCATATGCCTAATATTGATATGCTCATTGAAAACTTTGATCATGCCTTAACACATCCTGATGAAAATGATTTAAATAACTTAAAAAAGAAAATTTTAGGATAATAGTGAAGCATAAGGGGATGAATCTCTTATGCTTTTATCTTACGGAAGGAATATATTATGAATATTCATGAACTAAACTGGTTATGGACGCTACTTGGTATAGCGTTACTATGTGCTTTTTTTGCATTTTTAATCACATTCTTAACCTGTAAGATTGTCCACAAACAAATAAGTATAGAAGTATTGATGATGGCTGCAGTGATAGGATTCTTATTAGGAGTAATTGGCGTATTTATTTATGCGAGTCAGGCTATGCCTTTATAAAGTTATATGTGATGTATAGTTATATAGCTCTTGAAGTTTTTTTATCTGGATACTATGGAATTTGAAGAAATGTATTTTCCAGTTATTCTGGAATAGTACTCTTAATTGTGGTATCCTTCTAATCAAGGAGGAATTTACATGTTAACATATTTTATGTTTGCGGCTGTTATTGGCTTCGCGCTAGTGATGAGACAACGTAATAAACATAAAGATGACTATCGCTATGTTGCCGCGCAATATCTTATGATGGGTGTCATCTGGGCACTTATTGCTTTATCTGATTATTTAGAACATGGTGTACGTATGCCATATTTCGGACTATATATCGCTATATTTGTATTCTCATTATTTATGGGAATCAAATCAATACTGGATCGTAAATAGAGTACTTCGGTACTCTTTTTATAAGTTATAATGTTAAAATGAAGATAATTATAGTGACCTAGAAACAGTTTATTTTATCTGTATTTATTGAGATTTATGCTTATTATAGGTATGATGATAGTGAGAAGAGAATGTATATTAAAGGAGGAAATAAGGACAAAAAAGGAGGCAGAACTTATGAAACGATATAAGAAATTGTTCGCATTATTCACTGCTTTCTCATTGATTTTCAGTGCATTTCTAGTGACATCAGTACACGCAGAAAATGATGCGGATGTCCTCATTTCACAGTTAATTGGTTATTATACAGATTATATGGAAGACTCAGTCACTGATATTGAACGTGTCTTAGTAGAACTAAAATCTGTAGATAAGAAAAAGGGAGAAGCTTGGGATTCAATCATGCATTATTGGCTAGAAGTCAATTCTCCTGATTTCACTCATGTAAGTGAAGTACCTCAAGGTTTACCAAAAGATAATAGTATGTCAGTTGTTATTCTTGGATTTGCACTCAATGATGATGGTACGATGAAGGAAGAACTTTTAGGTAGACTTCAAACAGGTCTGGCAATTGCGAAAGAATATCCTAAATCATATGTCGTCGTTACAGGTGGTGGGACTGCAAAGAATAATCCAAATGTGACTGAAGGTGGATTAATGGGTGAATGGCTCTTAAAACAGGGCTTAGAACCATCTCGCTTGATTGTAGAAAATAGAGCACAGGATACAGTAGGAAATGCGAAAAATACTTATGAAGTATTAAAAACAAAGTATCCAAGTGTTAAGAATGTTGTTCTTGTAACAAGTGATTATCATGTACCTCGTGGATGTATCTTATACTACACTAAGTTTGTCTTAGAAGGACTTGAGAATAATAGTGAACCTCTCTCTATCATCTCTAATTCTGGCTATAAAACAGGATCACTTGGTTATGAATCAGTAGAATTACAAGCAAGAGGTATTTGTCAGATGGCAGGTATTAATGTTCAAAGTGTTCCTAGAAAACAGAAGTTATCAGTACTCACAAAGCTCGAAATCAAGCAGAATAAAGAACATGTTAAAGGTGAAGAAGCAGATCTTACAATTACTGCTTATTATGACAATGGATTTAGTCGTGATGTCACAAAAAAAGCTGTATTAACAGGTTTTGATAAAAACAAAGAAGAAGATCAGACATTTACAATTACACATTCTGAAAATAATCATACAATCACTGAAGACTTTAAGTTGATTGCGAAAAAAGCAGAAGTTGTACCAGATAAAAAACAAGATACAAAGAAAGATGAAAAAGATAAGACACCTGCTAAAACAGGAGATAATACACAGCTGGTTGTATTTGCAACATTGTTCTTAGTATCTGGAATTTATCTCTTAATAAAAATGAAAAAGAGTTAACCCCAGAACAGAATCTCAATAATGAGATTCTGTTTTTTACCTTCTGAACTTTTTTATTCCCTTATCTCTTTTTTGTGATATAATGTTGATTGTTCTAAAAAAAAGACAAAAGGAAGAGGGATTTTATGAAAAACAATGAAAAGAGAAGCACTTTCTCGGGAAAACTAGGATTAGTCCTCTCTGCTGCAGGAGCCTCTGTAGGCTTAGGGAACATTTGGCGTTTCCCTTACCTTGCAGCTAAATATGGAGGAGGAATCTTCTTATTAATCTATATCATTCTCGCACTTACATTTGGTTATACAATGATTATTGCGGAAACAACACTTGGTAGAATGACTAGAAAGAGTCCAGTAGGCGCTTTTAGAAAATTTGGAAACTCTATCTTAAATAGGTTTGGAGGATGGATCAATGCCATCATTCCTATCTTAATCGTACCTTATTATTCAGTCATTGGTGGATGGGTAGTGAAATACCTTATTGAGTATATTAAGGGTAATGGCCATGCTTTATCTGCTGATGGCTATTTCTCTACATTTATCTCTAATGGTGTTTCAACAGAATTATGCTTTATCGCCTTTTCACTTTTAACACTTATTATTGTATTTGCAGGTGTTAAAAATGGTATTGAACGTGTCTCTAAGATCATGATGCCTATCTTAGTTGTGTTATCATGTGTCATTACTGTTTATTCAGTGACTCGCCCAGGTGCACTAGAAGGTGTTAAATACTTCCTTGTACCTAACTTTAAGAATTTCTCATGGATGACAGTTGTGACTGCAATGGGACAGATGTTCTATTCATTATCTATCGCCATGGGTATCTTAATCACTTTTGGTTCTTATACAGAAAAAGAAGTGTCTATTGAAAACTCTACAGAAAACGTAGAAGTATTTGATACAGCTATTGCGATTATGGCAGGATTGATGATTATTCCAGCTGTATTTGCCTTCTCTAATGGGAATATGGAAAACCTTAATGCTGGACCATCATTAATGTTTATCACTATTCCTAAAGTATTTGATAGTATGGGACTTGGTACACTTATTGGTATTCTATTCTTCGTATTAGTACTATTTGCAGCACTTACAAGCTCAATTGCCCTAACTGAATGTGCTGTCTCTACTTTCCAGGATGAATTAAAATGGAGCAGACATAAATCTGTATGTATTCTTGGAGTAATTATGCTTGCATTAGGCTCATTATCTTCACTTGGTTATGGACCACTTGCATCTATCCAGATTATTGGTATGCAGTTCTTAGACTTCTTTGACTTCTTAACTAACTCAGTGATGATGCCAATCTCTGCAATATGTATCTGCTTGCTTGTATCAAAAGTTATTGGAGTAGATAAGATTGCTCAAGAAGTAAAATCTCACAACAATCCATTCAAACGTGAAAAGATTTTTAATTTCATGATTAAGTATGTTTGTCCAATCTTTGCAGCTATTATCTTGTTAAGTTCAGTTGCAAATGCATTTGGAATCATCAAGATGTAAAACAGGCTTCGGCCTGTTTTTTTGTTAGATAGTTCTTTTATGCAGCAACGAACTTGATCATTACTTTTATCGTGACAATAGTTATAATCTTCAAGATAAGATAAAAAAAGAAGGATAAAAATCCTTCCTAGTCTATATACTTCTTATAGATATCTACAAATTGATCTTCTACTTGTAATAATGCAATTAAGCTCTGATAGAATGATTTATTCCATTGTGTCTTTCCATTTTCAATACACCATACAGTTTCATATCCTGTAAACAAATGAGCAAGAGTCTCATATAGGATGTGTGGATCTGTATGGTTTTTAATTTCATTCTTTTCCTGAGACTTCTTTATAATCATCACACAAAGGTCTGTTAAGGAATTTCTCATATCAAAACTATGCTTATTTTCGTTTAAATTTGCGATAAGCATATGAGAGAATAAATCACTTCCAAATCTCTTTGTTTCTTGAATTAATGCATTGAAAATCATTAATAGCTGTTCGAAATGACTATCTGCCTGTAAAAGGTGGTATGTATCACCTAAAATATTTGAAATAGTCTGATCATAGAGATTGAGAATCAAATCATCCTTAGAATTAACATATTTGTAGAATGTAGGTTTTGTGATATCACAATGTTCGCATATTTGATTGACTGTTACATTATTGAACCCTTCTTTAAGAAAGAGGTCTAATGCGACTTCTGTAATTGTTTCTTTATTTATTGGTTTCATATAATCACCTTTCTTAACTATAGTAACATAGATTAAACCAAAAGTCTTTATGAAAGCGTTGACATATCATTCATTTAAGTATAAACTTTACCTAGGTAAAGAAAAGCATAACAAAAGTAAACGAGGAGGATATTTTATGACAAAAAGTTTGTTTGATAAGACGTCTATTGGAACAATGAAACTAAAGAACAGAATCTTTATGTCTCCAATGGGTACAACAGGTGAAGCGGATGGTGCTTACAATATCGATGCAATTAATTATTTCATGGAACGTGCTAAAGGTGGTACAGGACTTATTATTACTGGTGCGAATGTTGTTTCTACTAAATATGAACCACGTCCTTGTACTGAATTATCTGATTTCCATCATGTCGAAAGATTAAATATGTTAGTAGACAGATGTCATCATTATGGAGCCAAGGTATGTGTGCAGTTATCTCCAGGATTAGGTAGACAACAGTTCACAGATCCTTTTACACCACCATACAGTGCAGGTAGTGTTGGATCATTCTGGTTCCCAGATTTAATCTGTAAACCATTTACTAAGGATGACATTCATTATTTAGTAGAAAAAGTAGGGTATTCAGCCTCTCTTGCAGTGAATGCAGGTGCAGATGCAGTTGAATTACATGCATATGGAGGATATTTATTGGATCAGTTCCATTCAGTACAGTGGAATAACCGTACTGATGAATATGGAGGAAGTCTAGAAAATAGAATGCGTTTTACATTGGAATGTATTGAGGCAATCAAGAAGAATGTACCTCAGGGATTCCCGGTTTTAGTAAAGTTTACACCAGTTCAACGTGTTGAAGGATTTAGAACTATCGATGAAGGTATCGAAATGGCAAAGATCCTTGAAAAAGCAGGCGTTGATGCTTTACATGTAGATACAGGATGTTATGAAGAATGGTATCAGGCAATCACTACTGTTTATAGTAAAGAAGGATTCAAGTTAGATGTTCAAAAGGCAATTAAAGAAGTAGTGAATGTACCTGTACTTGGTGATGGCAAATTATTAAATCCAGCTGTTGCTAAAAAGGCAGTAGAGGATGGAACTCTTGATTATATTGGTTTAGGTCATCAGATGCTTGCCGATCCATATTGGGCAAAGAAAGTTAAGACTGGACATACAGAAGATATCACACCATGTGTAGGCTGTAATGAGTGCTTATTAGCTGGTTTCTCTGGTAAACATTACTATTGTGCAGTCAATCCACTATGCTATGCTGAAAAGGAATATGCACTTCCTAAGGCTGATGGTACAGTAAGAAAAGTATTAGTTATCGGTGGTGGTCCAGCAGGTATGGAAGCTGCTATTACTGCAAGAAGAAGAGGCTTTGAAGTTGATCTTTATGAAAAGGAAAATCGTTTAGGTGGTACTTTATGGCCCGCAGGAGGACCTGATTTTAAACATGATGTATTAAATCTAATTAAGTATTTAGAAACACAGTGCTATAAATTAGGTGTTAATATTCACCTTAACACTGAAATAACAAAAGATAACCTTAAACAAAAAGATTATGACAAGGTTATTCTTGCAGCAGGTTCTAGACCAGTCACTCCACCTATTGAAGGTATTGAACATACTATTCTAGCAAGTGACTACTTAACTCATAAAGTGACAGTAGGGAAGAATGTTGTTGTAATCGGTGGTGGTCTTGCAGGTACTGAATCAGCATGCGATATTGCTGCTCGTGCAGACCATGTAACCTTATTAGAAATGATGCCTGATATTCTCTACACAGCACAGCATTGTTTAAACAATGATCAGCATTTAAGAAGACTTGTGAAAGACAGAAATGTAGAAACAATTGGAAATGCGAAAGTCATTGCAATTTCAAATAATAGCGTGACTTATGAAAAGGATGGTCAGACTTATGTTATTGCATGTGATACAATCATCAATGCAGTTGGATTTAGACCAAATAATGAATTAGAAGATCTACTAGAAGATATATATGAAGATGTATGTGTGGTAGGGGATGCTGTTTCTCCAAGAAAAATTATGACAGCTATTCATGAAGGTTATCATGCAATAAGAGTTATGGAATAATGAAAATAGCACTCAAATCGAGTGCTATTTTATATTCTGACTTATGAATTTTCTATTAGTTCTGCTGGAAGAATACTTCTTCATCAATCATTGGATAACATGTCAAATCTTTATTATTAAGATCTGTCTTATGCATATCCACTGCTTTAATAGTATGTCCATGATAAGTTGAATAGTAGTAAATACCCTTGTTTAAATTACAACAAGATGTATAAATAGTATATTCATACTTACCTTCAGATACTTCACAGAGTCCTTTCTGCTGTTCTACTGAACCAAGAATATGGAAGAACTGACTCACATTCTCTTTTTCATTTAATCCTTTAGTGACATTCATATTAGTAAATGCGACACGGACAAAACGTGATGCTGAAGATAAATCACCAGGCAATCCTAAAGCACCCATACCTCTACTATAAGTAGATAAGTTTACATCTTGAGAGAATGTATTCTCAGGCTGTTTAGTAGAAAGATACATATAATTATTTAAATTAAACATCTGTTTATCAAAAGGTGGGTTATTAGTCAGTACACCTACAGGATTATCATAAATATGTACACCATCCTTCATTACTTCTACAGTAATAGTCTTATTTGAATCACTGATCATATAATGAAGTGAAGCAGGTGGGAATGATGCACTAAAAGGTGTATCACATAAATTCATTTCATTAATAAGCTTTATTGCTTCATCAACAGTTTCACACTGACATAAGATCCAAGGAATAAATTCAAAGGAACAAACATTTGTCTTTCCTTTTACAACAGGATTAAAATAAGCATTACCTACAAAGTTAAGTCCTGCCATTCCTAATCCTTTTTCATTCATTGCATCATAATATAATGGATATCCATCACTCACATGAGCCATCCCAATAAGTGCATACTTATTATCTGGTTCCAGTGCAAATCTAAAACCATACTTAAAATATCTAGGTGTGACAACAATCTGTTCACCATAAGAAAACTCATAATCAAGATTTCTTCCAAAATAACAATCCTTATCTTTAAAACATGCAGCAGTACACATAATCACTGCCCCCTTTCAATTGAATCCTAACATAAACGTATAGGTATGTTAAGTCCATAGTTTGACATAATTCACACATACTTTCCAAAGAATATTCTATGTCTCTTATATGTCACTAATGTGAACTGTTTGACAAAACATTATATCAACATATAATAAAATCAAGAGGTGAATTTATGGTACAAGTAGATTTAATTACAGGTTTTTTAGGATCAGGTAAAACAACATTTATTAAGAAGTATGCGAAATATTTAATTGATCAAGGACTGCATATCGCAATATTGGAAAATGATTTTGGCGCGATTAATGTAGATATGATGGTATTAGAAGAAGAATTAGGTGACCAATGTGAACTAGAAATGGTTGTTGGTGGAGGAGATTTAGACTGTCATAGACGTCGTTTTAAGACAAAACTCATTTCTATGGGTATGAGAGGTTTTGATAGAATATTAGTCGAACCATCAGGTATTTATGATGTCGATGAGTTCTTTGATGTACTTCATGAAGAACCATTAGATAAATGGTATGAGATTGGTAATGTGATTGCTTTAGTGAATTCTAAACTAGAAAACAACCTTTCTAAGCAATCAGATTACTTGCTAGGTTGTCAGGTTGCAGATGCTGGTAAAATCATTCTTAGTCGCTCTAGTGAAGCCACAGAAGAAGAAATCAATAACACAATCACACACTTAAATAACACAATGGCTCTTATTAAATGTAAAAGAAGATTTAATAAAGAAGACTGTTTAGATTTAGAAAGGCTCAATAATCAAGACTTTGATTCTATTCTTCATTCAGGTTATGAATTAGAAGGCTTTATTAAGATGTTCTTTAAGAAAGAAGAAGCGTTCTCTACTATGTTCTTTATGAACCAGTCTATTACTAAAGAAGAACTAACAAAAGCCACTCATTCTATCTTTAATGATCCTCTATGTGGTAAGGTATTTAGAATCAAAGGCTTTATACCAGAAAACGATCAATGGATAGAACTTAATGCAACAAAAGATCAGATTACTACTGAAACAATTGCGAAAGGGCAGGAAATCATTATTGTCATTGGTGAATCATTAAATAAAGAAAAGATAGAAGAATACATAAAAAAACCAGCATAGCTGGCCATTGATGAAGTAATATTTGTAGAATGTGGTGGGGATCACATATCTTCATCACCTGTATTATATTGATACAAGGTAATGAATAAACCAATTCTATGTAAAGAATAAATAAAAAAGGTCAGCTTTTAGAAGGGAATGGTCGCTGACCTCGAAGGGTAGAAAAGAGTGGGAAATCTCTTTCCAGCATTATTATATGAACTTTTTAAAAAGATTTCATTATACAAATTGTCGTATTTGCTTAGAAAAGGAGTAATATGCATTGTGAACTACCCATCACCTAAAGGTAATGGGCTTTAGAGAGCCTAACGGCTCTTTTTAAGAAGTTTCATATTTAAGTTTCCACCTATTGCTAGGCAATCCTTATTCTTACAGGCGTGTCCACCTCGCCTCTACTGTATAGCTCCACAAGGGACACAACATTACTTTTACGCAAAATATTTAATGCACCATTTACATCAGCATTAAGACATTTACCATTTAAACATTGATACATACCTCTATGTATTCGCTTTCCACTAAATGTATAGCTTTGCGGGTTGTCGTTATTGTAAATAGGAATATCATCCTTATCCCAAAATGATGCTTTTGAAGTATAGCTTTCTTCCTGCTTTACAAAGACAATGCCATTAATCTCACAAAGGTACTCTAGCTTAAAACGAAGTTGTCCATAAGGTATATTTACAAATGTCTGATTATTGGCTTGACCAATATTACTGTTCTTCTGGAAAGTTTCATTATAGCCAACTACAAGTGTTCCAATATCATTATTGATGCAATAATCTATGATTGTGCGAGCAGTCTTGTTCATATAATCATTAATCTTATTATTCCTGTTGCGAGTATTGGCTTTTTGTTTATTGGTAGGTCTTTTCCCAATATTTTGTTTATCTTTTACAGACTGTAAATGTGCATTTTTCTTATTGTACCACTGATTTATGGATTTAAGTCGCTTACCATCAATGATGAATGTCTTGCCATTACTTGATACCGCTGTTACAAGATTATTAATACCAAGGTCAATTGCCAGTGCATTATTGATATTTAAGTTTCTTTGAATACATTCAGCTTCGTAAGTATATTGAATTTCAAAGAACCTAGCGTTTGCTTTCGGTATGATACGGATTTCCTTAACTTTCTTATCAAGTAATATAGGTGGGATGGTAATCTCTACACATTTATGTGTTTTCTTGTAAGCATTTGAATATGGTAAAATCAGTTTATTACCATTAAGTCTTACAAAACCTATGACAAGCGTAGTATATCCATCTTTTGGAAGATAGTTTGGCAAACGACAATCCTTAAAAGCATACTTGCCTTTTTTAGCAAGCTTAAGTAGTCCAAAGAATGATTTGAAACTGCCATCGACCTCTTTAAGTATCTGTTGAGCCATATTTGAATTCAGCATCTTGTAACTGTTAGATGTTTTTAATAGAGCATAGTTCTTTTCATAATTAAGGTATTCGCCCTCGTTAAAGTAATACTGTCTTACATTATAGATTGCTTGATTAGTGAGATTCTTTGCTATATGGCAAAGATGCTGAATATTTTTGTAATCTTCTTTTGAAAGATGTTTTACTTGTTGCTTTACTGTAAGATACATAGCATTTTTCCTTTCTAAAGATTTAGAGAGATGTTCTCCATGTACCTATTATATCGCATATTCTAATGTAATATCATCATTTCAGTAAAATATATAATTTCTTGTCGCTTATATCCCATCACCTAAAGGTAATGGGTTTTACGCTCATCTTCTATAAAAAGGTTAAAGGTATTTTATCCTCTAATAATGGGATGAACCTCTATAGAGGATGCTTGAGAACTCTTAGATGAAAACCCTGTATGATTGGTATGGGGTCTATAACAGATCCTTATATTCCCTTAGAGAATTAACTATTATATACACAAGACCTCTGGAATTATACTTAGGGCATGATAGTTCATCGAAGTTCAGATATTGAATAATCTTTTTATATTAATTTTCAGTAATATGCTTGATTTTAGATGAAAGTTTTATTATTGCAGTGTTCTTATTGGCTAGGATAAGCATCTCGGTCGTCAAACTTCGATGCTTATCCTTTTTTTCTTTCTATAGATTTATTGACCTTAAAAACATGGTAAATGATTTATGAAATAAATAAAGTTAACTCCAAGCCTATTTAGTTACTCTTTTTTAGATGATAATCTGATAAATAACATTAATAACCCCTGAAAGAATCATTACAAATATTGGATTAGATTTCTTATGCCAAAGCATAAATACGCAAAATAGAAATATAATTAATTGATGAATACGGAAGTTATTTAATAGAATTGTTGCTTCGCTACCAAATAATGCAGAAATCATTATGGTCACACCAGCAGTTGCAATCAATGCAACAACAGCAGGTCTTAAGTAGTTCAAGATATTCTGTAAAAAACGCATATGACGATATTTGAGGTAGAAGTATGCAATGATTGTTACTAGTATACAAGAAGGGAGAATACAGCCTAAAGTTGCGGCAATAGCACCAGGAATACCAGCAATCTTAGTTCCTACAAATGTGGCTGAATTAATTGCGATAGGACCAGGTGTCATTTGTGATATAGTGATTAGATCTGTAAATTCTTTAAAATCCAGCCAATGATGTAAATTAACAATCTGACTTTGAATCAAAGGCATTGCAGCATAACCACCACCAAAGCTAAAGGCGCCAATCTGCAGAAAACTTAAAAATAACTGTATATAGATCATTGCTGGAGTCTCCTTTCATAGAAAGAATAAATAGTACCTATCACAATACATGTCAAAATAATCAATACAACATTTACCTTAAAGAAGTAATTCGCAATAAAAGAACCGAACATAATCAAATAATAACTTAGTTTCTTTTCCTTAAAGATACCTAATGCCATTTCTATGACAACAACACCAATCACTGCACCTACACCTGACTGCATCCCGTCAAGCATATAATGAACAATCAAATTTTCTTTAAAAATTGAATAGAATACAGATACTACAGAAATAATAATAAACGGAGGAAGAATAGTCGCAATAACACTCACAATAATACCTAATATACCAGCAATCTTATATCCAACTACAATAGCTCCATTGACGGCAATAGCACCAGGTGCTGATTGGGCAATAGCGACTAAGTCCAGCATTTCATCTCGATTGATCCAATGATACTCATCTACAAACTTCTTCTGCATTAATGTGACAATGACATAGCCACCGCCAAAAGTAAAAGTACTGAGATAGACCATTGAATAAAATAATTTCCAAAGTTTTTTGATCATCTCTATTTACCTCTTGTTTAATTAAAATAACTTCTAATAATTTGCGCACATTCCTCTAAATCAAGTTTACAATCTGATGCCGCTTCGATTAATATTTCTGCACACTTCTCTCTAGATAAAACATCACTATCTAAACAAATATCATAGCTTTCTTTTTCACCCCATAAATGATGAGAAACAGCATCACGATAAACCTTACGCTTATGATCTTCACGATGAATAAAATTCACTAATTCATCATGTTCTAATCCTTCTAAATTATATGTCTTATCCGCAATTGCACGAGGAATGCGATGTTCCATTGAAGTATTATATAAAAGTACCTTTAAACAATCTGCATGTCCTTCTAGCACATCACCTGCTGCTCTTTCATGAATAATACATGGACCATTTTCTACTGCTTTTAAAATCGCTTTAGATAAAGCCTGATGAACCTTTTTAATTTCATCACTTGCCTTTACTTCTTCTAAAGTCATATCCGCAATTCTATTATCAAAATCCTTTAAATAATCTTCAGTCAACCACTCTTCATCAGCTAGTTTTACAAGATCCTTACCTTCATATAATTTCATTCCTAGCTTTTTGCCTACAATAACAGAAATCCATCTACCCATACTACAATATTCACTATCCATTAAAATATATTTCTTCATACTACCAATCCTCCTCTAATATTTGTCCATTTGTTTCAATAACCTTCTTATACCAATAAAAAGAATCTTTTTTATATCTCTTCATAGAGCCATTTCCTAAATCATCTACATCTACATAAATAAAACCATATCTCTTTTTCATTTCACCAGTAGATGCCGCAATTAAGTCAATAGGACCCCACATTGTATAACCCATCACGGGAATACCATCTAATTCAATTGCTTTAGACAATTCCTTTAAATGCGCTTTTAAATACTCAATACGATATGTATCATGAACCTTATTATCTTTTAACTGGTCTATAGCACCTATTCCATTCTCTACAATCATCAAAGGCAACTGATAACGATCATATAAATAATTTAATGCATATCTTAACCCCTGGGGATCAATAGTCCATCCCCAATCACTCTTAGGTAAGAATGTATTCTTATAACCTGTATCTAAACCATTCATTCCTTTAAGAATACCTTTTGTCTTTTTACCAGTCACATGAGTACAATAATAGCTAAGTGATAAGAAATCTACTTTACCTTCTTTAAGTATTTCTAAATCTCCTTCTTGAATAGGTAAGGTAATATGTAGTCTCTCTAGTTCTTTTAATTTATATTGAGGATAATATCCACGACACTGTACATCACAATAAAACATCATACTATGCATAAAATTCATCGTTCCAATCACATCATCAGGATTAGCACTATATGCATAAGAGAAATGACCACAATACATCATTCCTACCTTATTATCAGAATTAATTTTATGAGCAATCTTTACAACTTTTGCGCTTGCAACAAATTGATGATATGCTGCAGTCATTCTTACTCTCTCATCATCACTATTAATACCAGCTGCAACCCAAGGCTGAGTAGACATACAATTGATTTCGTTAAACGTAAGCCAATATTTTATTCTATTATTGTATCTTTTTAGTAAGACTAACGCAAAACGCACATAACAATCTATTACATCTCTATTTTCCCATGAACCATACTTTTGAAGTCCTAAAGGTGTTTCAAAATGAGAAATAGTTACAAGAGGTATAATATGATACTTCTCTAATTCATCGAGTATTGCATCATAGAATTTAAGTCCTTCTTCATTGGGTGTTAATTCATCCCCGTTAGGGAAAATACGTGTCCAGTTAATAGACATACGATAAACCTTGAATCCCATTTCTGCAAATAATGCGATATCTTCTTTATAATGATGATAAAAATCAATCGCATTATGACTAGGATAATACTCATTCTCTTCAACACTTTTTGTAATACGTCTTTTCTTTTCATGAGACCCTAAAGTCATCACATCTGCGGTACTTAATCCTTTACCATTCTCTAAATAAGCACCTTCTATCTGGTTAGCTGCCGTTGCACCGCCCCAGAGAAAATCTTTTGGAAACATCTTCATCACCTTTCTTTCTACAACTAAGATTATAAATAAAAAAAGAAGTCGCTCAATTAATGAACGGCTTCTTTCAATAGCGTTGCGAAAAGATGTGTGTTTCTAATAATATCCAGGCAACAATGTTGCTTACTTAATGTTAGGATTCTTCGATGTTCTAAATAAATCAAATCCCTGTGAACTAGATCTTCTTCTTTCAACATGCTTTAAATAATCAGTATTAAAAATACTCACATATAATATATCTAGAATCAACATCGTAGATATATTCATCGCAAAATCACCTAGATTATCTTTCAGTTTTTCTCTTGTAGAAACATTTAAAACATAATCTGCATATTGAGATAATGTATTATCTCCATAAGATGTAATTGCGAGAAGAGGAATATGTCTCTCTTTAAGCTTCTTCACACCTCTTAATTCTGTTTCTATTTCTCCGGAGTAAGAGAGAATAATAAATGAACAATTAAGAGAACAATAAGAAGCACGATAATAGAGTTCATTCATCTTTGTTTCAAGAACCACATTCTTTCCAATCTTTAACATCTTATCTTTAAAAGTCTGTGCTACATCACCTTGTACACCTGCAGAATAAACATAAATAATATCACTTCTACTTAAACAATTAATCGCATTCTGCAAAGCATCATGGCTAATAAGCTTTAATGTATCATCTACAATTTCATGATAGAGCTGTCCAATCTTATTTGCGATTACAGTATTTTTATCTTGATCATCAAAAGGGTGATTAGGATCAAGATCCTGGAAGTGAGATTCTGCATATTCAATTTCTTTTAAATATTGTTCAAGAAAATCAGTATATCCATGAAATCCTAATTTCTGACAAAAACGAGTAATCATAGAAGGGTTGATAAACAATTGAGATGCGATATAACGACTGCTCTGTTTACGAAGTAAAGTCTTTTTATCTAAGAAATAATCCGCAATTTTCTCTTCTCCACTGGTCATATTCTTTTTCTCTTTTAAGATATCTTCAATCATTTGATCAACACCTTTCATTTACTGGATTGTATTGACTTTCTTTAGTATACGCTCTGCATCCTGTCCTGTCGCAATAATAGGCTGATAGTTATTACGATACTTAACAGAAGAAATCATACATGGAATAATCTTATGTTCCATACTCGTAATCTTCTTATTAGTAAAGTGGAATGTCTGCTGGTAGATCATGGAATCCTTATCACTTGGATTTCTATTGCCACCAAAACAGAAGTTACTCAAACTATAAACAATAGGAGAATCCTTATATGTTTCAATCCCTTCTAATACATGAGGATGACTACCTACAACCATATTCGCCCCTGCATCAATAGTTGCATGTGCTAAATCTCTTTGTCCCTGAGTAGGGCTATAATTTCTTTCAATACCCCAATGATAATAAACAATCACAAAATCAGTCTTCTTTTTTAACTCATTGATCGCATTCTTCATCTCATCAGATACAGCATTAGGAAATGCATAACCCAGAAAACCAAACTTAATACCCTTTACTTCCTTAATATAGCTCTTTGAATACCCAAAATAGCCTACACCATATTCATCTAGAGTGGCTTTAGTATCATCCATCCCTTTTTGATAACGGTCCATAGAATGGTTATTTGCGACTGTCACAGCTTCAATACTACTATTAGTTAAAATCTTTGCATATTCCTTTTTACCTTTAAAAGGGAATGACTTAATAACATGACTCTCTTCATCAGTCAAAGGACCTTCTAAGTTCGCAATAGTTAAATCGTCCTGTTCAAAAACACTTTTTACATTCTTTAAGAAATAATCAGGATTATTACCCTGTTTCACATATTCCTGATCAAAAGATCCATCATATGCCTGTCCTGCATAATTACCTAAAGTCATATCACCTACAAAAGACATAGTAATATCAGTATGAGTGACCTGCGCTGTTTCTTCTGTCTTTTTCTTAGTCTTCTTTGGTGTTTCTTTCTTCTCTTCTTGAGCACAACCAGTACTTAATACAAGAAGTGCACATACAAAACCTTTTAAAAACTTATTCATTTTCATTTCTCCCTTGCACAAATACAAAACAATGATCATTAGATAGCTTTTCATCAAATACAAAGTCTAAATCATTAAACTTCTTTAAGTCCTCTATATTTTCTATCTTTTCTTTAGCCATATAAGAGATCATTGCGCCTCTTGCCATCTTCGCATAGGTTGCCTGCTGCTTAAGTGTCCCTTTAATATTTCTAAGAAACTGTATCTCTATACATTGATCATCTTCTGTTAGGTAATCAGTAATACATTTAGAATATTCCTTAGATGCGAGATTAATAATCACATGATCATCAAGTGATTTATAAATCTTACCACCCCAGAATTCATACAAATTAAGCGATTTTACGCCCATTTCTAAACGATAGGGTACAATTCCATCAGTAGGAGTCAAAACCCCATACATCCCGGATAAAATACGTAAATGCTTGTTTAAATACTCTCTTTCACTATCACTCATAGAAAAAGGATGAAGATACTTAAAAGCAATCCCATCATATGCATGAATCGCACATGTAAGAGGTTTAAACTGACGCTCCTGTAACTCCTCAAAACATTGATGTGTTAATGATTCATTAGTTTTCCATAATCTACTTAACTCATCATAGGACATACTCTTAAGTTTCTCTTCTAATATTTGAGATTCTTTAAGAAAACGAGGTGTAGTAGGAGTCATAGATGCATCCTCGTCGCTTCTCATCTTCTTAGCAGGACTCATAATAATCTTCACGATAAAGCCTCAAGCATCTCTTTAGGATTATCGGCAGTCTTTACACGCTCCTTGGCTTTAATGATCATTCCTTCTTCATCAATTAAGTATGTTGTTCTTACAACACCCATGCTGACCTTTCCATAATTCTTCTTTTCTTTCCATACGTCATAGTCCATGATTGTCTTCTTTTCTGTATCAGAAAGCAAAGTAAAAGGTAGTTCATATTTCTCTTTGAACTTCTTGTGGCTTGCTACAGAATCTTTACTGATTCCAATGACCACTGCATCCTTTTCTAAAAATTCAGGATATAAATCTCTAAACCCGCATGCCTGTTTAGAACATCCAGGTGTATTATCTCTAGGATAGAAATAGAGAATCACACGATGTCCTCTATATTCTTCTAAAGTATGCATATTGCCTTCTTCATCTGGTAGATTAAAAGTAGGTGCTTTTGTATTAATCTCTAACATAACAAACCCTCCTTTCTGCATTATACCAAAAATAGAAATAATGTGCCACCTATGCATAAAAAAGCGATTGTAAGCATTAACATTTTATAAACATGTTGACACATTGAAATACAGGTTTTATAATCCATTTGTCATTAAATACAATTAAATATTAAATAGGGGGACAATTATGACATTTTCATTAACTACTCGTCTCATTGCTGAGTTCCTTGGTACTGCAATCATGGTTATGATTGGTAACGGCTCAGTAGCAAACGTGGAATTAAAGGGAACAAAGGGAAGCCACAGTGGATGGGTCATCATTGCAATCGGTTATGGTATGGCTGTTATGATTCCAGCTCTTATGATTGGTAAAATTTCTGGTAACCACATCAACCCAGCATTTACTATTGGTTTAGCTGTAGTAGGTGATGTTCCATTAGCTGAAGTATTACCTTATATCTTAGTACAGTTCGCTGGTGCTATCGTAGGTCAGTTTATTCTTTATCTTTGCTTTAAGCCTCATTATGACGCAACAGAAAATCCTGATGCAATCTTAGGTACATTCTCAACTACTGATGCAACAAACAGTAAGTTCAATGGTTTCGTAAACGAATTCTTCGGATCATTCATCCTATTCTTCTGCGCATTATCTATTACACATTCACCAATCTTCGAACATGGTAACCAGGGTGCTGGTTTCATTGGTGTTGGTTTATTAGTTATGGCATTAGTTGCTTCATTTGGTGGTCCTACAGGTCCAGCTTTAAATCCAGCTCGTGACTTAGGTCCAAGAATCTTACATGCAATCTTACCAATTAAGAACAAGGGAACTTCTCAGTGGGATTATGCATGGGTACCAGTACTTGCTCCAATTTGTGCAAGTATCTGTGCTTGTCTATTATATTTCAACATTTTCTAAGAAGCTATCAATCGATAGCTTTTTTCTTTGCCTCAAAGAATAGGGGAGTAAAAAAAGGATAAGCTTCGATAGTTTGGTAACTATAATGCTTGTCCTGTCTAATAAGAATAACTAAAATATAATATGACTTGTATTTGAAATAAAGCACAAAAAAACTCAGGAACGAATCCTGAGTTATATTTATTAATGGCGCAGGTTGAGGGATTCGAACCCCCCGCAGGACGTTAATCCTCTGTCGGTTTTCAAGACCGATCCCTTCAGCCGGACTTGGGTAAACCTGCATCATAAATAAAATGGTGGTTCCGGCCGGAATCGAACCAGCGACACGAGGATTTTCAGTCCTCTGCTCTACCGACTGAGCTACGGAACCAATTGGCGGTCTGGACGGGGCTCGAACCCGCGACCTCCGCCGTGACAGGGCGGCATTCTAAACCAACTGAACTACCAGACCAATAAAAATGGTGGAGCCTAGGAGGATCGAACTCCTGACCTCCTGCGTGCAAAGCAGGCGCTCTCCCAGTTGAGCTAAGGCCCCAATAAATGGTCGGGAAGACAGGATTTGAACCTGCGACCCCCTGGTCCCAAACCAGGTGCACTACCAAGCTGTGCTACTTCCCGTTTATAAAGATGGTGCCCTGGGCCGGAATCGAACCGGCACGGAGTTTGAAGTCCGCAGGATTTTAAGTCCTGTGCGTCTACCAGTTTCGCCACCAGGGCACATATGTGGAGGTTCCAACCGGACTTGAACCGATGGTCGAAGAGTTGCAGTCTTCTGCCTTACCAACTTGGCTATGGAACCGTTGCTTCGTGGCGCTCGTATAATATACTATGGATTTTAGATAATTGCAAGGGTTTTTAAGAAAAAAGTTTAAAAAAAGTGCATAAAATATAATTCATTTCTTCTATGAGAAAACCTAATAATCGGTTTTATGATGGAATAATCAATACAATTTACATTTCTAATATAAATCACATAATTCTCTTAAAATTAGTAGTCATAATAGAAAATAAGGAGTGGTTACTATGTATAAAGAAATAATTTTATCTGTTATTAAAACTTCATTGCCATTAATGATTGTTTTGATTATATTACAATATATATTTAGAAAACAATCTACATGCATATTAATAGAATTTAATGTCGCCTATTCAATTGTTCGTATGATGCCTTTAGTGAGTTCTATGCATACTCTAGGTATAAAAGGGATTATAACACTTATAACATGTTTTCTATTTTTGAATACGAGTACATTACTGATGTATCGTATCCATAGCCTCAATCTATAAAGAACACACATTTATATGTATTTCTACTTGCAGATTATCTTTGATACAATGAACTCACGCAAAAAGGAGACAATTAAAATGAATAGATATGACTATGTAGGTAGTTTCTTAAGACCTGAGAGACTTAAGAAGGCAAGAAGAGATTTTGAGAATAATACAATTAATCTAGAAGAATTAAAAAAGGTAGAAGATGAATGTATTACAGAACTTATTACTAAGATTAAAGAATTAGGTTATCATACAATCACCGATGGAGAATTTAGACGTTCTACATGGCATTTAGATTTTATGTGGGGATTGAATGGTGTCGAACATAAAAAGACAATAGAAGGTAATACCACATTTGATGGTGAAGCAGCAATGATTGATGATACTTATGTCACAGGAAAGATCAGCTGTGATCATCATCCTTTCGTAGATCATTTCAAATTTGTAAAACAGTTTGAGGATGAAAATACATTAGCCAAACAGACTATTCCTTCACCAGGACAGTTCTATGCTTACTTTACAGGAGCACAGTTACTTAGAAATACATTAAGTATTTATGAAAGTGAAGAGGCTTTCGCCAAGGATGTAGTTAAAGCTTATGTTGAGTTTGTCCATGAAATCTATGATGCAGGATGCCGTGTACTACAGTTTGATGATTGTGTATGGGGTGGTATGGTCAATCCCCAGCTTGCATGTGGACTAACAGGGCGTAAAGGTACTGCATTAGAAGACTATAAAAAAAGACTTCTTGCACTTAATAATGAAGTAGTCGCACAAAGTCCAAAGGACTTAGAGATTAACACACATGTATGTCGTGGTAATTATCATTCTACTTTCTTTAGTTCAGGTGCTTATGATGGTGTGGCTGATCTTTTATTTGGTGAAGAGAATGTGAATGCATACTACTTAGAATATGATGATGAAAGATCAGGAGGTTTTAAGCCTCTCGCAAAAGTATCTGGTGATAAGAAGGTTGTCTTAGGATTAATTACTACTAAACGTCCAGAATTAGAAGATAAAGAAAAAGTCATTCAGAGAATTAAGGAAGCAAGCAAGTATATTCCTCTTGAACGTTTATCTTTGAGCCCACAATGTGGTTTTGCATCATGTGAGATTGGTAATAAACTAACAGAAGAAGAACAATGGGCTAAATTAAAACTTGTAAAAGAAATCGCAGAAGAAGTCTGGGGTTAAAAAGAATCCTCTAGGAGATCCTAGGGGATTCTTTTGTGTCTTGTAGTATATTAATGGATACAATATAATTTATGTATAAGAGGTGAACAGATATGATAGAAACTATAATCAGATACATAATTATTGCGATTGTGTTAGGTGTTATCGGTGAAGTGATATCTCATTTATCTAATAAAACGATTGATGAAAACATAAGTACTACACATTATAGAGTCAAAGCACCAGCAGTGTTGAAGTATGCCTGTATGTCACAGTTTTTACTTGGAATGATTATGTTTATGGTATTTGGATATTTCTATATGCAGGGCAATGAAACTGTAGAGATGGGACATCTTTATGTTTCTTCTATCTTTGGGGCTATTGGTTTATATGGTGTGGCCTGGGCATCTATATGGGGTGTATCAGTTAATGAGTCTCTAATAGAGATACATAGAATATTTCATACTAAGAAGGTGTTATTTATCACTGATATTGGACAAGTAATCATTGATAAGAAGGATGCAATGATCTTATATGATAAGATGGGAAAGAAATTGATTAAGATAGACGCTTTATCGGATAATTATGATTATTTACTTGATTCTTTAAAGCTAAATAATATTAAAATATTAAATAAACACCTCTAATAAGGTATTGTCAAAGCTTAACTCAAAGCATAAAAGAATGACTTCTACTATAATAGAGATATAGAAGGGAGGCATTCTTATGTGGGATGATGTAGCAGGTAAAGCTTCACATGATAATAGAGATAAGTATGTTGTATTGCAGGTGATACTTACTGAAAAGTTTCTAGGTACTGGCTCTGGTACAAAGAGCTTGACGAATCTACAGGCTGAAATCAATAAGCAGGCTGAAAAAGAATACAAATTACATACTATTTCTACTTCATCTTCTGGATCAAAAGGATTCCTTGGAGGAGATAAGATTCAAGCTACAATGGTATTTGAAAGAATAGACTAAAAAATGAGCTGTAACGCATATGTTACAGCTCACTTTTTAATTGATTTTGATAATAATTTGTGTGAATCGTGAAATCTTGTGCTTATAATCGTTAGTTGCTTCTATAATGATATGAAGGATATCATTTGTTTTTACATCATCAGGAATTTCAATCTTGATAGTATCATCCATTGTGATGGAAACATTTCCCTTATATGTAGACGCATCTTTATAATATTTTGCTTTATAGAGTACGTGTTCCTCTTTGCTAAGATGAAGCTTTACAGTTGTTCCTTTATCTGCTTTAAGGTCTAGAGGTTCATTGATTGATAGTACTGGTGCTTTTTCTATGTCATCTGTAATACACCAAGAAGCTCTTGCTGCAAGATCTCTTTGAATAGAAGACACATAATACCACATAGATTCTGTATATACTTTTTTGCCTTGATCATCGATATAGATATCTTCTACAGGATTCCAGTAATTTAAAGTAATTCCCTTAGAATTCTTCTTAGTATTATCTTTTATATATCTTCCAGATAATCCTCCATATGAGAAATCTTCAAGACATCTTAACCCCCATGGCAGTAAACAGAAGAAAGTAGGGGAATCACCTTCAGATAAGAAATCATAAGGAATATGTGTACCCATACCATATTTCTTTCCCCACCAGTCAACAAGAAGGTTCTTGTTTGAACCAAATTGTGATCTATTTTCTTCACCTTCATAATACTTATCATCAGCCCAGGTAGCGTAACCACTCATTAAAGCACCCTTATTAAGAATATGTTCTTTCATGAAATCAGCTCTAAGAGTCTCTTTACTGCTTCCTTCAGGCATATTATTCCAGCCGTATCCATAACTATTCATCATCACACATTTCACAAACTGAATGTTTGGATAAACTTCTGAAATATAGTTCTGATACGTATTATCCTGTTCACCACAGGCAGTTAAAATAACTTTCTTTTCTATTTTTTCTTTGATTGATAACCAGTTCTCATTATTTTTATAATCCTGCTCAATATCATGAAGAGCACGGGCAATTGTATTAGTACCACCCCAAACTTGAATATAAAGTGGTCTAGGATCATCATCTAATATTTTTTCTCTAATTAATTCTGAGCCTGGTGTAGAAGCATCCATTTCTCCTGGGTATCCAATATTCCCAATTTTAATAAGACTTCTTAAATGATCAGGAGAAGGGTAGTTGGCATCATGAGTCACAAGATGTTTATAGTCTACAGCATAATCATCCATTACGTCCTGCATCCATTTTACACCAGTCCAGCGATAAGGCTGATCATAATCAGCCTTATCGCTTGGTCCAGTTTTTCCTGGTTGTCCTTTCCAATGAAAGATGGATGATGTCTGTACGATACCCTGTATTTCTATATCATTGGTATAAAGGAGAATATGTCTTAATGAGTTCTGATCATCTACTTCAGCATCCTGAGTGATGATTGTTCTAATAGGGTTTAACATAATTATTTACCCGCCCTTACTTCAATGATTTCTTCTTTTGCAGTCTTAGCACCATAAGATACAGGAACAATTTCTTTATATTCAGTAGTATTAGTAATAATGATAGGAGTTACATTATCATAACCAGCTTTCTCGATAGCTTCTAGGTCAGCTTCAACAAGTAAATCACCAACACTCACTTTTTGTCCTTCTTTAACTAAGACATTAAATCCTTCACCATTCATGTTAACAGTATCCATACCAATATGAATAAGTACTTCAGCACCGTTATTAGACTTTAATCCAACTGCATGGCCAGTCTTGGCAGCCATAATGACTTCACCATCAACAGGAGAGTAGATATGACCATCGGTTAATTTGAAGGCAACACCTTCACCCATGGCTTTAGAAGAAAAGATAGGATCATTCACATCTTCTAAGGCAATCATCTCACCAGTGGCAGGAGAACTGATTGTTTCATCTTTTAAAGTGGTTTTTTCTTTTGTTTCAACTTTATTTTGTGGAAGCATAGAATCATTAAAACCAAATAAATAAGTACAAATAGCTGAACCAAAATAAGCAATCGCACAAGCAATCACAAAACCTATAAAACCAGGACCAATATAGCCAGGAAGACTTAAAATAGAAGTACCAAGTAAAGTAGGGCAGCTAGTACCAGCAGCAGCGACAATCATACCTGCAATAGATGAAAATACAGCAGCAATCGCAAATGGTCTCTTGTAAGGTAGTGTAACACCATAAATGGCTGGTTCTGTAATACCTGCAAGAACTGCAGAGAATGCAGCAGAACCTGATAATTCTTTTAATTTCTTATCTTTAGTTTTTAAGAATACGCCTAGTGCTGCACCAGCCTGAGCCATGTTGTTAGGTCCAGTAATAACAAATAATGTATCTCTACCGTAAGTTGCGATATTATTCATAACGATAGGTACAAAGCCCCAATGAAGTCCAAAAATAACGGCTGCAGGCCAGATCAAGCCAACAAATCCTCCAGCAATAATAGGGTTGAATCCCATAATAGCTGTATAACCTGATGCAAGTAATTTACCAAACTTATCCATGAATGGACCAATGACTAAGAATGTAGCTGGTACCATAATGGAAAGTTCTAATAATGGTGTTAAGAATAACTTACATACTTCTGGAATAATCTTCTTTAATAGCTTTTCTAATTTGCTTTGAACATATACAGAAATAATGATTGGCATGACAGAAGAAGCATAGCTTACAAGAGTCACTGGTATTGTAAGGAATGTCAATTTCGTACCCTCTGAGTATGCGGCAGTCATAGTTGGATAAAGAAGTGACATTGCAATAGACATCGCAATAAATGGATTACATTTAAACTTCTTTGCAGCTGTATAACCTAAGATAATTGGCATAAAATTAAATACACTATCTGCAGCTGCATAAAGAATTTTGTATGTTCCCATATCAGCAGTTAGTATATTCAATGTAGTGCATAGAATAAGTAATGCCTTCAACATACCGGCACCACACATAACACCAAGCATTGGTGAGAAGATACCAGAAATTGTCTCTAATAGAGTATTAAGAAGGTTTTTGTTTCCTGTGTCTTCCATTTCTTCGCTGTTACTAGCATTAATATTTGTACAACTAAGTACTGCATCATAGACAGTATCTACCTTATTTCCAATAACAACCTGAACCTGTCCTCCTGCTTTCATTACAGTAATAACACCTTCAGTCTGTTTTAAAACATCCATATTAACTTTGTTTTCATCAATAAGCTTAAATCTTAATCTTGTTGCACAATGTACAAGTGAGATCACATTATTTTCTCCACCGACATTTTCTACAATCTTTTTAGCTAAAGAAGTATAATCCTTTGCCATTTGTATTTTCCTCCAAAATTGATATTTGTTAAGTTAACTTACATGCTTATCATAATGTTTTATGAAAGCGATTAAAATATCATAAACACACTTGCAGACTGTCAAAAACCGATGTTATAGTTAAAATAGGTGATAATAATGAAAATAGAAGAATTAAGAAGTAAGATTACTCCTCTTACTAAAAAAGAACAATATTATAAAAGTCACCCGAATCATTCAGATGACTACATTGAAAAGCATATTAATAAAGACGATGAAAAAATAGTTCAATTCACAATTGATAGATATCAAACCACAAAAGAAAAACATACTTTATTTTATGATGAGCAGATAATTACAGATGAAGTTCTTGCTTTTCCGATTTATTGTTCAAAACAGACAAGATATTCATTTGTGCCACTACATACAAGAAGCTATGTAGAAATGAAATATGTCTATTCTGGACATTGTTATGCAATTGTAAATGATAAAGAAGTGATACTTCATGCAGGGGATATGATTCTTTTAGATGTTAATTCAAAGCATACAGTCTTAATGCCTACAGAAAATGATATTATCTTCAACTTTCAAATGGATCGCTCTTATTTTAGTGACTCATTTATTAGTAAATTTTCTTCGGTAAACCCGATTGTGACTTTCCTGACAAATATTATAGATCAAAAAGCACAGCACAATGATTATATTATTTTTAATAATAGAGAAGATGATCATGATTATGTAGTGTGGCTTATAGAAATGATTTTGTGCGAGTATTTAGATCCTTCTTTATTTGCAATTTCTATTCTTGATTCTTATTTTTCTCTTCTATTTATAAAAATGGCTCAAAGATATCAGATGAATATGGAACAACAATTTAAAGAAAATAATAAGAGCTACATGACAGAAATCATTCAATACATAGAACAACATTATCGAGATTGTACTCTTATGGAAACAGCAGAGAAGTTCGGCTATAATCCTGATTATCTCTCACGTGCCATTCAAAAAGCAACAGGCTATACCTTCAAGAAACTAGTGAACTACTATCGTATGGAAGAAGTAGGAAAGGAACTTATCAATACTGAAAAACCTATTTACCTTATAGCACAGGAAAATGGTTTTTCTAATTTAAACTACTTCTATAAGAAGTTTAATGCTTATTTTGGTGGTTTTCCTGCAGACTATAGAAAACAATTCCAGGCAAAATAAAAGAGGCGGATGCCTCTTATAATTTTGCCGCTTTTTGGAAGAAGTAGAATCCAATCACAAACATGACTGAAATCATTGCCACGCCATAGTTTATATGTCCTGTAAGCTGTGAAATGAGCCCTACAAGAGTTGTACCCATGAAGGATGCACCCTTACCACAGATATCAAATAAACCAAAGTATTCACCTGATTTCTGAGGTGGAATAATCTTCGCAAAATAAGAACGAGATAATGCCTGGATAGCGCCCTGGAACATACCTACAAAAATAGCTAAGATCCAGAATTCCCATTGTTTATCTAACTGAATCGCAAATAAGGCAATACCGGTATAGGCAATAATACATACTTTAATAAGTTTATCTGTTGAGTATTTTTTAGATAAACGTCCAAAGATGAGCGCAAATGGGAAAGCAACAATCTGAGTCACTAATAAGGCAATTAATAATCCATTTGTATTAAGTCCAAGGGCACTGCCATAGGCAGTGGCCATTTCAATGATTGTATAAACACCATCGATATAGAAGAAGAAAGAAATCAAATAGAAGAATACTTTCTTATCTTCATTTAAAGTAGAAAGAGTATGTCCTAAACGTTTAAAACTATCACGAATAGGATGTTCTTGTTTCTCTACGAAATTTACCTGTTTATAGTTCTTTAAGAGTGGTAATGTCATGCCCAACCACCATAATGCATTGATTAAGAAGGCGATTGTCATAGCACCGTTAAATGGAATACCCATCTTTTCATAGAATAAGACGAACACTAAGCTGACTACAAAAGGCACACAGCTTCCAATATAACCCCATGCATATCCTTGAGATGAAACATAGTCCATACGCTTGTCATCTGTAATATCTAGAAGCATGGAATCATAGAAAATAAGACTTGCATTATAACCAATCTTCGCAATAACGAATACACCTAAGAATATAATCCAAGACTTAGGAACTGAAAAACAGGCTAAGCCCATTACACCTATGATCATACTAATCGTAAAGATTGGTTTCTTATATCCCTTTGTATCCACAATAGAACCAAGCACTGGTCCGATAATAGCAACAATAAGAGTTGTGAAAGAAGATGCATATCCCCAATAAGCTAAATAGTTGACTTCACTGATCTTTGCGAGAGACGCAAGATAGTTAAAGTAAATCGGGATGATAGTAGCAACAAGTAGGATAAAGGCGCTATTACCGACATCATACAAGATCCAGTATTTTTCTAGTTTAGTTAGTTTATTCATAGTTTTTATTAAACCTTTCATTTAAGTAATCATCATCAAGATGATCAACATACTCATTAATGAGTGATACGGCTAAAGGCACTGCTTCATCCTTCATTTCTATTAAATGATTGATATAACTGGCAGCATGTTCATCTTTTTCATAGTTAATGAGTAATCCTTTATATTCTTCATACATACCACCTAACTTCATTACACTTAAGACAAAGCTTCTCTTCAATTTAGTAGGGGCTACAAGCCACTTTAAGATAAATAGTAGATCATGTAATGCTTTATCTACTTCTTCAGCCTTTAAATCAAAGAAAGGTGCAATGACCAACGCAATAGTATAATTAGGATGAATATGAGTTGTTAAATTGGCAGTCAAAGGATCTTTTCCTCCTCTTACAAGTAATTCTCTATCCAATTCAGATTCTAGTAAGCTGTGGGTCATAGATAAAGTATTCTCTAATACACCAATTTCAGGATGTAAAGAACTATCTAATGTAAAGTGAGTAATAAATCCAATAGTATAAGCGAGTGCTGCATCTGTGGCATCCTGTTTAATCAGTTCTTTTGCATGTTTAAAGAAAGAATTGGCAGGAAGCTGATGCATTCCAAACCCTAATGATTTAACGGGATTCTTTTTATAGACATCATAATAAAAAAGAATATCTGGACCATGAATCCCAATATGATATAAATCAATATAGGGCATAATCCTCTTCTTGATGCTTTCATCAAGCTGATCTAAAACCTGTTCACCAAAAACATAATGTGTATAACCTGCTGGCATAAAAAACCTCCTAGAACCTATTATAAGCAAGCATTTCTTAACATATATCAATTTTAGATTACAATTGTGTTAAGATTGTGTATCTTTATTATACATTAAACACCTTATTTAAGTGAAAATTTCAATCATTTCAAAAAAATAAATACAAAATTTATCTAAAAAACAGGCAGAAATACCCACCACCTCAATATAGAATATAGGTGAGGGATGAATGCCGTTAATGCATCTGATAGAGAAATTTGGAGTAAGAAATAGTATAATATATATAGGGAACTTCTTTTCCTGAATCTACAGAAAGGAGGCTAAATATATGTATCTTACAATAAGACAGCAGGTAAAGCATCTGTCCAAGGGAGACTATCGTTCCATCAAGGAATTATGTCATATTGCAAAGAATCTTACTAATCAGGCAATCTATAACATCAGACAGCATTACTTTGCAGAAGGCAAGTATCTCAATTATGAGAAGAACTATGCTCTTCTGAAGTCGTCTGATAACTATAGAACGCTTAATTCCAATATGGCACAGCAGATACTGAAGGAAGTAGATGGTTCATTTAAATCATTCTTCGGTCTTCTTAAAAAGGCAAAGCAGGGAAAACATGCACTTAAGGACTGCAGACTTCCACGCTATCTTCCGAAGGATGGATATACTACACTTGTCATTGGATTTGTAAGACTTAAAGGGAATAAGCTCATACTTCCATATTCAAACAGCTTCAGAAAGACACATAAGGCTGTTGAGATTACTATCCCACCTATACTGCTCGATAAGAAAGTGAAGGAAATACGTATCATACCAAAGGCAGATGCCAGGTTCTTTGAAATTCAGTACATCTATGAAGCTGAATGCATTCAAAGGAATCTCAATACAACAAATGCACTGGCATTAGACCTTGGTATCAATAATCTTGTCACTGGAGTATCAAGTAAAGGTGAGACATTCATCATCGATGGAAGAAGACTGAAGTCCATTAACCAGCTGTTCAATAAGGAAAATGCAAGATTACAGTCCATCAAGGATAAGCAGCATTTTGGAAAGAAGACAACCAACAGACAGAAGGCAATAGCACGCAGGCGTAACAATAGAATAAATGACTACATGAACAAGACTGCACGCATTGTGATTGATTACTGTATCAATCATGATATTGGAACTCTTGTTGTGGGCTATAATGAAACATTTCAGAAGGATTCCAACATAGGCAGAAGAAACAATCAGACCTTCGTCAATATTCCATTTGGAGTGCTGAGAGACAAGCTTGAATATCTCTGTGAGCTGAATGGCATCACACTTGTAATGCAGGAGGAGTCCTATACATCAAAAGCAAGCTTCTGGGATAAGGATGTAATACCAGTCTATAAGAGTGATGATACTGAAGAATACCATTTCAGCGGAAAGAGAATACATCGTGGACAGTATAGAACAGCCAGTGGACAAGTTCTTAATGCAGATGTGAATGGTGCATTAAATATCATGCGTAAAAGTAGCGTTGTGGATGTAAACATCCTATACAGTAGAGGCGAAGTGGACACGCCTATGAGAATAAGGATTGCCTAGCAATAGGTGGAGACTTAAATATCAATCTTCTTAAACGGATGCGTAAGCATCCTAGAAGCCTTGACTTCAAATACGGAGTATTAAGTCGAGGTAGTTCACGCAAATGACAATAACTGTTAGGAAATAGAGTATGTTAAAAAATTAATTTTATGCTATAATGTGTTATACAGACAAAATGAAAGGGGTTACTTTATGGAAAAGACACTCGAATATGCAGGAATTAAAAACTATACAGGAAAAGCACATTATAATTTATGTCCTGCTAAATTAGTAGAATACGCTTTAAAGCGTAAAGAAGGATTATTAACTGACCAGGGTGCGTTAGTTGTAAAAACAGGAAAATATACTGGTCGTTCACCACATGATAAATTTATTGTAGATACACCAGAGGTACATGAACAGATTGCCTGGGGTGATGTCAATGTAGCCATGAGTGTAGAACACTACAATGCATTAAAAGAAAAAGTACTTAACTATATGAGTGACAAAGAATTATTCGTATTTAAAGGCTTTGCTGGAGCTGATAAGAAATATCGTCGTAAATTCACTGTCATCAATGAACTTGCATGTCAGAACCTATTTATCCATCAATTATTGATTAGGCCTACAAAAGAAGAATTAGATAATTTTGGTCTGACTGATTATACTATCCTTGTTGCTCCAGGATTCCATTGCGTTTCTGAAGTAGATCATACTAACTCGGAAGCAGCTATTATTATTAACTTTACAGAACATACAGTTATTATTGTAGGTTCACAATATTCAGGAGAAATCAAGAAATCAGTCTTCACAATCATGAACTATTGCATGCCTTTGCAGGAAAACATTCTCCCTATGCATTGTTCGGCTAATATGGATCCTCGTACTGGAGAAACAGCTATCTTCTTTGGTTTATCAGGTACAGGTAAAACAACACTTTCTACAGACCCTAATAGAATGTTGATTGGTGATGATGAACATGGCTGGAGTGAAGAAGGTATCTTCAACTTTGAAGGTGGATGTTATGCAAAGACAATTAACTTATCTCCTACAGGAGAACCTGATATCTATCGTGCCATCCGTTTTGGTTCAGAACTAGAAAACGTAGTTGTAGATGCAAAGACTAGACAGCCAGACTATGATGATGGTACACTTACAGAAAATACACGTGTCGGTTATCCTATTGAATATATTCAAAATGCTCAGATTCCAGGAGTAGGTGGAGTACCTAAAGTCGTTATTTTCTTAACTGCAGATGCCTTTGGTGTATTGCCACCAATCTCTAGACTTGATCATGATGCAGCTATGTATCAGTTCGTTACTGGATTTACATCTAAAGTTGCAGGTACAGAAAGAGGCATCAGTGAACCATTGCCTACATTCTCTACGTTATTTGGAGAACCATTCATGCCTTTAGATCCAGGTATCTATGCACAGTTACTTGGTTCACGTCTAGAAGCCTATGGTACTAAGGTTTATCTAGTGAACACTGGATGGAATGGTGGACCTTATGGTATTGGTTCACGTATGAAACTATCCTATACACGTGCTATGGTCACTGCAGCAGTCAATGGATCATTAGATAATGTCATCTATTATTATGATTCACGCTTTAATCTTCATGTCCCTCAATCATGTCCTGGAGTCCCAGAATATGTATTAAACCCTAAGGATACATGGGCTAATAAGGAAGCTTATGAAGATATGGCAAATGAACTTGCTATGATGTTTGAAGCAAACTTCAATACTAAGTATCCACATATGCCAGAAAATATTAAAAATGCAGGACCACATCCTAAGAAATAAAAGCCACTTCGATGTGGCTTTTTTGGAGGTTTTATGAGAGAAATAGGTAGAAGTAGAATAGAATATCCCGATACTTATATTGTGGTAGACATAGAAGCAACAGGATTAAATCCTGAAACAGAAAGACTTATAGAAGTCGCAGCTATTAAGTATATCAATCATCAAGAAGTGGCACGCTTTAGTGAACTCATTAACCCGTTAAGAGATCAATTACCTGTAGACTTACTAGATAAGGATAAGACTATCTATATAAGTGATTTCATTGAGAATCTCACTGGCATTTCGAATCGTATGTTACATGATGCAAGAGGAGAAAAAGATGTCCTTAGAGAGTATATTAAGTTCATTGGAAATGATGTAATCATAGGTCATAATGTCCGTTTTGATATTCGTTTTATCTATGATGCACTTCTAAGAGATTATGGAGTCCTCTTTCAAAATGATTATATCGATACATTGAAGACTGCAAGAAAACTGTTACATGAAGATTTGAAACGCTATAGACTCAAGGATCTTGCAGATCATTATCATATTGATTATTCTCATGCACATCGTGCAGTGAATGATTGTGAAATCACGCATGATGTATATGAAATGATGATGGAAGATATCTTTAATAACTTTGGGACAATAGAGAATTATCGTAAGAAAAGAAAGAATGAGAAATAGAAAGGATGATTATAAGATGTTTGTTGAAGAAGATGAATTAGAAAGAGATAAACAATTATTAGAATTACGTGCAAGTGTATTGGAAGCTGAAGAAGAAAGATTAAGTGGACAACCTACAATGAGTATTTCTGAAGCAAGAATTGCACTTGATAAGAGAAGGGATTAGATTAACCTTTTTATATCATATAGGAAAAAGAAAAAAATAATCAAAATAATTGTCATAATAACAAAAATATAATATAATTCTTCTCACATATATAAATAAGGGGGAGAAATATATATGAACAAAACAAAAGGACACTTTATTGGTCTCGTCCCGTTGATCGTCTTTCTAGTACTTTATATGGGCGTCGGGTTATTTTCAGGGAGCTTTGATAATATGCCACTTATGGTGGGTATATTAATCGCAACAGCGATTGCTTTGTTGCTTGATAAACCTAGTGAAAGACTATCTTTAAATGAAAAGATTGAAATCTTCTGTCATGGAGCAGGAGAAAGTACTTTAGTATTGATGGTATTGATCTTTATTCTTGCGGGTGCCTTCTATGGTGTCGCAAGCGGTATGCATGCTGTAGATTCAGTTGTGAATCTTGGTCTAACTATATTACCAAGTAATATGATTTTACCAGGCTTATTCCTTATTGGATGCTTACTAAGCTTTTCAATGGGAACTTCTATGGGTACAGTCACTGCATTAATGCCTATCGCCATTAATATTGCGTCGAAAACAGGTATCAATGTCGCATTTGTGAGTGGTATTGTCGTAGGTGGGGCTATGTTTGGCGATAACTTGTCTTTTATTTCAGATACTACTATTGCGGCTACGAGAACGCAGGAAGTGCAAATGAAAGATAAATTTAAGACAAATATCATTATGGTTTTACCTGCAGTTATTATTAATTTACTATTATTATTCATTCAGAATCCATCTATTTCACAAAGTGCAGCGAATCATTCTTACTCATTAGTGAATCTGATTCCCTATGTACTTGTCATTGTATTATCACTAGTCGGTATGAATGTCTTACCTGTTATGACCATTGGTGTGATTTCAGGTATTATTATTGGTGTCATCCATGGAGACTTTACACTACTTAAATCATTGACCGTTATCCATGATGGTATGAAGAGTATGCAGGATATGGCACTCATTGCTTTATTTGTAGGTGGACTTGTAGGACTTATGCATCATCTAGGTGGTATAGATTACTTACTAGATAGATTAACGAGTAAAGCACATTCTAAAAAAGGGGCAGAATTATCTATTGCGGCTTTAGTCAGCTTCTTAGATATTGCGACTACAAACAATACAGTCTCTATTATTACGGCTGGTCCTATCGCCAAAGATATTGCAGATGAATATGGTGTATCTAGAAAAAGAGTCGCCTCTATTCTTGATATCTTCTCATCAGCGTTTAATGGTCTATTGCCTTATGCAGGACAATTACTTGTCGCTGCAGGACTTGCAAAAGTGACACCAACTGATATTATGGTATATAATTGGTATTCAATGCTGATGATTGTATCAGGATTGGTATTCATACTAATTGGAGATAGAAAGGAAAAGAACTAACATGAACAAAATCGCAAGCTTTACAGTGAATCATTTAACTTTATTACCAGGTATTTATGTATCTAGAAAAGATAAGGTAGGAGAAGAAGTCATCACTACTTTTGATATTCGTATGACAGCACCTAACAGAGAACCTGTTATTAATACAGCTGAAATCCATACTATGGAACATTTAGGTGCCACTTTCTTAAGAAACCATAAGGACTGGGCAGAAAAGGTTATTTACTTTGGTCCTATGGGATGTCGTACAGGATTCTATATGATTCTTGCAGGAGATTTAGAATCTAAAGATGTTGTAGACTTAGTGACTGAAATGTTTACTTTCATGGCTGAATTTGAAGGAGATGTTCCAGGTGCAGCTGCAAGAGATTGTGGTAACTATTTAGATATGAACTTACCTCTTACTAAGATTGTTGCGAAAAGATTCTTAGATAACACTCTTAAGAATATCACAGAAGAACATATAGTATATCCAGATTAAGACTTCTTCGGAAGTCTTTTTGCTTGTACGTACATATGTTGATTAATTAATTAATTAATTACTTACTTGTATGTGTACTAGTAGGTTATGTTATGACTAAATATCAGAAAATATATCAGGATCTGCTTGAGAAAATCAAGCAGGGAGAGATTAAGGCTCATACACTTTTGCCAAGTGAAAATGAACTTATGAAGATTTATGATTCATCTAGAGATACAGTACGAAAGGCTTTGAATCTCTTGTTGAATGATGGTTATATTCAGAAGAATAAAGGAAAAGGATCTGTTGTATTAGATATTAATCGTATCGCATTTCCAGTATCAGGAGTGACCAGCTTTAAAGAACTAAAGAAGACTCTTCATGGTGAAGTCAAAACGATAGTGACACTTTTTAGTGAAGAAAAGCCTGATGAAGAGATACAAAAAGCACTCTATGTAAAAGATGGTCTTGTATATCATGTCAAAAGAATAAGACAAATAGAGGGAGAAAAGATTATTCTTGATGAAGATTATCTTAATAAAAGTATTGTAGAAGGATTAAGCTATCAGGATGCAGAAAACTCACTCTATGAATATATTGAAAAGAAATTAGGATTAAAGATCAGCTTCGCAAGAAGATCTGAATTATAAGATTAGATGAAAAGGTCTAATCTTTTTTTCTCTATTGACGTGCCTGTACGCACATAATAAGATACGTGTGTCAGGCATGTATGTACAACTGATAAAATGGAGGGCATTATGGAAGAAATGACTGTAGTTGTTGATGGAGAGTATTTGGTTTTTACTAATAATTCTGAACATGACTGTAAGATAGACGTTTATTATGGATATGAGTCATCGAATTCAAAGCAAGGAAAAAGATTTTTGTTTAGTATGACAGAAAGACAAATGATTATTAAAAATCCAGATTTAAATCATCGTTTATTTTTCTTGATTTGTCCAAAAGAAGGTAAGAATTATGTTTTTTCTACAAGACTAGTTAATCTTGATAGAACAGATAATTTCAGAGATTGTGGGGGATATGAAACAATAGAAGGAAGAAGAGTGAAGTGGGGATTGTTGTATAGATCGGATCAACTTTCAAATATTTCAGAGAGGGATGTTACTTTTCTTAAAAACATGGGATTAAAGACTATAGTTGATTATCGCAGTAAAAGTGAAGCAAGTGATGCACCTGACAAAGAGATTTCTGGTACAAATACTTATTCTCTTGATCCTAATGCGAAAACTGCCCAGCTAGCAGCAGGTTCTATAGATGATGATGTGAACAAAAGTATTTTAGATTTATTAAAGGAACATAAATTTTATCCTGAAAAATATGGAGATCCTGAAGAAAATATGTATAAACAATATAAAAAATTCATTTATTCAGACGCCTCTAAAAAAGCATATAGAGAACTTATAAAATTGATTTTAGATGAACATAATTTACCATTAGTGCAGCATTGCAGAGGAGGCAAGGATAGAACTGGATTTGGAGTTGCAATCATACTATTAGCACTTGGCGTTCGTGAAGAGTGTGTGATTTATGATTATACACTGACAAATCAATATAGAGTTACAAAAAATAAAAAACAAACGCTCAATTTAAGAAAATTGTTGCTTTGGGTAATCTTATTCAGCGAATATACCATAACGATATTCGTAATATGCTTCTTTAAGTGAAATAGGCATAGGTGTAGCTCTTACCATTTCATTACTGAAAG
>OJKO01000081.1_pt1 | contig 43980 bp, 33 predicted proteins | sample 1596541 | NCBI WGS metagenome assembly OJKO01 (sample SAMEA4350163, study PRJEB24818) | metagenome | biome: human; feature: gut; material: faeces | place: Denmark | collected 2013-09
CTAAATACTATGGTACTTGGTATTATGTAGAAAATGGTAAGCTAAACTGGAACTATACTGATTTATTCCAGTACTTTGGTACATGGTATTGTATTAGAGGCGGTGTTCTTGATTGGAACTATACAGGTTTAGCCTATCATGCAGGTAGTTATTACTACATTAATCATGGTGTATTAGATTGGAATTATTCTGGTTCTGCACAGATCGATGGTAAAGGCAGATACTATGAAGTAGTTAATGGTGTGATGGTTTATAGTGCTTTAGATAAGATGCGTGGATTAGTGCGTAATGAAACAAGTCCTACAAACTATATTATACTTGTAGATAGAGCGGCACATCGTGTAGGTATCTTTAAAGGTGGTAAGAACAACTGGCAGGATGTACAGTATTATAAGTGCTGCGTTGGTAAACCTTCTACCCCTACTGTAAGTGGTACTTATTATGTGGGTATTAAAGGTAAATACTTTAATACAGGCTCAAGAGGTAGATGCTGGTATTATACACAGATTACTGGTAACTACTTATTCCATTCAGTTATCTATGATAGACAGAATACTCCGAAGAAAATTATTGATAATGCGATGGATGCAGCAGTCTCTCATGGCTGTGTAAGATTAGATGTTGATCATGCGAAGTGGATCTATGACAACATTCCTAAGAAGACTAAAGTAATTATTTATTAACATCTCTAGGTTCCTCCTATTTAGGAGGAACTTTTTTAATTGGATTTGTTGGTTTAAATAAACTGTGTTGACAAAAATATATAGAAACGTGGTAATAGTTATATAATTTCGCTAAGTTTAAGAAAAATGTTGCTACTAGATCATTAAATTTAGCTTAACGCATGATTTTCTAATGTATAGCCTCATAACTAAAGTCATCATTTTTGAATAGTTGTAAAATGATTTTCAAAGGTCAGGTGAGTGCTACACCTATGCCCATTTCACTTAAGGAAGCCCATTATGAGTATCGTTATGGGATTTTTGCTGAATAAGATAATCTAAAGCAAAAATTCACTTAAAAAGAACGAAATAAATAAAAAGATATTGATAAAGTCTACTAATAAGAGTTTTTTCGTTGTATTATGCTTTTGTTTTACAGGTTCTCTTTCCTTTGTGATGTTTTATTAAACTTATTGCATATCAGAAAGTCTTGTAAGATATTTTTTTATGAAAAAAGTTGTAAAATGGGTGTTTTGTTCTTATAACTAAACGTTTAGTAAAACTGAATAACAAAAGGGAGTTCCATTATAATAATAGAGATATTCTCAATGAATCTGGGACTTATAACGTTTTTAGGACTGAACTATTACAAAATGCGTAAGATTATTGGAAACAAAAAAGATTACGACAAAAAAGGAGGCTAGAGAAAACTATGATTCAAAGTATAAAGAATATATTTAAAACAAAAATACGATTTAGTTGGCTGTTAAGTATGATTTTCAGCATTGGATATATACTTGGATATATATTTCTTCAAGAGAAGCATATCAATTCTGGCATGCAGGTACTCAAATATATAGCAGCATGGTTAGTAGGGATTTTGATATATCATGTATTGATACAAATATTCTGGTGTTTGGTGCAAGGAGACTATTTACAGAAAAGCAAAAAAATTCAATCATGGATAATGTGGAGACATCCTTTTATAGTTACATTCATATTTCTATGTATTTGTTGGACAATTCCAATAATATTGAAGTATCCAGCTGGAATTTGTTGGGATGCAAGTTGGCAGATAGATCAGGGGATGGGAAACATGCCATTGACATCTCATCATCCGATTTTTCATACAAAGTTAATGACATGGTTTATAAAATTCGGTATGAAATTGCATTCTGCAAATGTCGGAATCTTTTTGTTCTGTGTTGTTGAAGCAATTATATTGGCATTGATTTTCTCTTTTGCAATTAAATGCTTGGTGGATCTTCAAGCAAAGTATTGGAGTATATTGCTTGCGGTTATTTTCTTTGGGTTTAGTCCATTTATTACTGGATATGTTGGAACAGTAATCAAGGATGTTTATTTTATGGCAATGTGCGTGTTGTATATTACAACGTTAATTGTATATGCTGCAAATCGTAAACTGTTTTGGAGTAAATGCTACTATAGTATTTTATTTATATTGGCAACAGTTGGAATGGTTCTGTTTAGAAATAATGGATTGTATATGTGTGCGCCAACAGCTTTGGTGTTAATGGTTTACGAATTTAAAAAGCGTGATAATAAATTTATGAAACATATTGTAATTATTGCAATGTCATGTATATTGGCAGTGACAGCATCGAAGACTTTGACTCATATCTATCAACCGGAGAAGGGAAGTATTGCAGAAGCGTTATCTCTTCCTATTCAACAAACGTCAAGATACGTAAAGACATATGGAAATGAAGTTACGGAAAATGAAAAAAAGATAATAAGTAAAGTATTGCCGTATGATCGATTAGTAGAACTATATGATCCATATATTTCAGATCCAGTAAAGATGTATTTTAATAGAAGTGCAACTAAAGAAGATACAATAAAGTATCTAAATGTTTGGTGGCAGCAATTTCTAAAGCATCCAATGTGTTATGTAGAAGCAACAGTTCAGCAGAATATTTTGTTGATATATCCAGGATATAATAACTATGCCTACTATTTAAGTAGTGATAAAACAGGATACAATTTTCAAAAGGTTCAGTTATTTCATACACCACAAAAGATAGCATTGTTGCAAGAAAAGTATTTTAACTTTTTAGTGGGATGTCATAGTATCCCAGTTATCAGTTTATTAAACAATATGGCATTGTATATTATGGGAATGTTCTGTTTACTGATTTTCTCATGGAAAAGGAATAATTATAAAAGTATGTTCTATTTTGTCCCATTACTTTTATCAGTATTAATTATAATTGCAGCGCCTTGTATTAGAGGACATGTTAGATATGCATTCCCTGTAATATACACATTCCCATTAATATTAGCAGAATTTACAAGAATAAAGAAGGTAGATAAGAATGGATAAAATAGCAGTTTTAATTCCTTGCTACAATGAAAGCAAGACAATTGAAAAAGTTGTAACAGATTTTAAAAGAGAGTTGCCAGAAGCAACCATCTATGTATATGACAATAATTCTACAGATGGGACAGATAAAATCGCAGAAGCTGCTGGTGCAGTAGTTCGCTATGAGTATCAGCAAGGAAAAGGTAATGTTATTCGTAGAATGTTTCGAGACATTGATGCTGAATGTTATATTATGACAGACGGCGATGATACATATCCAGCTGAATATGCAAGAGAAATGGCTAATAAGATATTAGAAAGAAATGTGGATATGGTAGTTGGAGATCGTTTATCATCAACTTATTTTGAAGAAAATAAACGCCCATTTCATAACTTTTGTAACAGTATTGTACGTAGTAGCATAAACCGTTTATTTAAGAGTAATATCAAAGACATTATGACAGGATATCGTGCATTTAGTTATTTGTTTGTAAAAACATTCCCAGTGTTGTCAAAAGGGTTTGAAATCGAAACAGAAATGAGTATTCATGCTGTAGATAAGAATTTATTTGTTGAAAACGTAGTAATTGATTACAGGGATCGTCCTGAAGGTAGTGAATCAAAATTAAATACATATTCAGATGGATTCAAAGTGTTAAGAACTATATTCCGTTTGTTTAAAAACTATAAACCAATGCAGTTCTTTTCTTTACTAGCATTTGTATTAGCAGTGATCAGTGCGATATTTTTTGCTCCAGTATTTATTGCTTTTCTGAAAACAGGAGTTGTTGATAAAATGCCAACATTAATTGTTAGTGGTTTTACAATGTTAGCAGCTATTCAATCATTATTTTCAGGTCTGATTCTAGCAACGATGACTCAGAAGAACAGACAAGATTTTGAAATGCAATTAATGAATATGAAAAATACATTTGAAAGCAAAAAGATGTAGTAATTATATGTGGGGATAATTTATAGAAAATAGCCAAGGGAAAATGATATTTTCTATACAATTAATCAGTCACTCTTATAAAGTTTAAGATTTTCTAAGTTTCTTCATGTGAATGAAGGAACTTTTTTTGTGTTATGTAATTTAATTGGGATAAACATTTAAAATGTTGTATACTTGACTTATATGAGCATTTTTTTGGAGGGTTTATGAAAAAAGAAAAAGATATATTTGACAGAATTATGGAATGGAAAATTTTACGCATATTTAATCCATTTTATAAGAAATATAAAGAAGTATTACTCTATTTATTTTTTGGCGGTTTAACAACTATCATCAGCATTGGTTCTTATGCCTTTTTTGATATAAGTATGCATATGAATCCAATGATTGCGAATATCTTCTCTTGGATATTAGCTGTATTATTTGCCTATGTCACAAATCGTATTTGGGTTTTTGAACATACAGCACAAGATATAAAAGGTATTATTCAAGAAATGATTTCTTTCTTTAGTGGACGTGTTGCAACTCTTCTCATGGAAGAGGCTGTGTTGTATGTAGGAATAAATATATTATTCATGAATAGTATTATTGTGAAAGTATTCGCACAAATTCTTGTAGTTATTGCGAATTATATAATTAGTAAATTATTTGTCTTCAAGAGTGAGTGATTAGAATAAGGGAGAAAGAGTATGAAAACGAAAAAGATAGAATATATCGATTTGGCGAATGTTATTGCGGCAATTGCAGTTGTATTTCTACATACCAATGGATGTTTCTGGGAATTTAATAAATCAAGATATTGGATTACTGCGAACTTAATTGAAAGTGTATTTATTTTTGCAGTTCCTGTATTCTTTATGATTTCAAGTGTGACATTGATGGATTATCAAAAGAGATATAATACAAAGACTTTTTTAAAGAAACGTTTTTCTAAGACAGTGATTCCATTTCTATTCTGGACATTTGTAGGTCTAGTATTTGATATTGTTTTCTTACACACACTTAAACCATCTGATTTAACTTTAAGAGTTCTAGTAGATGGTATTATTAATAATCAATTTGTGACTATTTATTGGTTCTTTATGCCATTGTTTGGAATCTATTTATCTATTCCTCTTTTTGCATCTATTCCGGAAGAAAAAAGAATCGAGCTATTTAAATATTTATTCATCATTGGATTTATTTTTAATGGAACTATTCCATTCCTTCTTTCTGCAATGCATATTGATATGGCGTGGCCTTTAGGAATTAATGTGGTAAGTGGTTATGCAATTTTTGTAGTTATGGGTTATTTGATTCATAAGATGGATTTTACACCTAATCAAAGATGTATTATTTATGTAGCTGGTTTGGCTGGTTTCTTAATGCATTTTGGAGGTACTTATTTTGAATCTTATGCATTAGGTGGTGTAAGCCAGATCTATAAGAATTTAATGCAGGCCCCTATTTTGATGTATTCTGGTGCGGTTTTCTTATTTATCAAACAGATCAGTAGTAAAGTCATGCAGACTAAAATATCTAAATCTGTACAGTTCATTAAGAAATATACATTTCCTATTTATTTAATGCATTATTACATTATTGAAATCTTAAATAGATACCTACATCTTGCGAATTATACAAAGTCAATTATCTATCGTTTAGGTATGCCGCTTGTTGTGATTCCTATTACGATTATTTTAACGGCATTCATTCGAAAATTAAGAGTGGGAAAGAAAGTATTACCATAATTACACAAAAATTACACATAGATGGCCTTGTAATAAGGTATAATAACGGCAATGAGTGAATTACAGGCCATTTTGTGGTATAGTTAACTTAGTACGAACTTAACAATAAGGATGTGAATATGAGATGTATAAAAGGAAACTAAGAGGATGGGCAAAGCATTTAGACTTTTTAATTGCGGACCTGATTTGTTTACAGCTAGCCATTTTTCTAGCTTACTATATGCGTCATGGAATACTTGATTTATATACTAGATCATTGTATGTAAATATCGCTATAGTTATGACATTATTGGATATGTTGATTATTATATTCTTTAATATTTTAAAGAATATTTTAAAGCGTAATAACGTTACAGAAATGATAAAGGTAATAGAGAAATCGTTATTATTAATGGTTGTATCTACTGCTTATATTTTCTATGCGCAGAAGGATGATGTATCACGTTTAACTTTAGGTTTTACATGTGTATTTGATGCAATGTTTACTTATATTGTGCATTGTGTTATGAAGCCAATTGTAAGACGTAGAAGAAAGAATAATAAGAAGTCATTGATCGTGATTACAGAGTCTGAGTATATTGATTCTATTACAGAGAATAAGAAAACATTTGGTTTAGATGAATATCAGAGTGTTGGATTTGCGATTCTAGATAAGAATATGGAAGGCCAGAAATCAAATGGCTGGTCTATTGTCGCGTCTCAGGATACTGTCATAGATTATGTATTGAGACAGTGGATGGATGAAGCATTGGTTATTCTTCCTAGAGAAGATGTTTTCTCAACTTCTTTAGTTAAAGACTTAGCTGAAATGGGTCTTGCAGTACATGTAGAAATCAGTGAGTATAACTCATTAAAGGGTTATCGTAAACAGTTTGAAAGAATGGGTGAAAACCAGGTATTGACTGTCAGCATGAACTCTATTAATGAATACGACTGGATTGCCAAGAGAATACTAGATATTTTAGGTGGTTTAGTAGGCTGCTTAATTACACTCATTCTAACAATTTTCTTAGCTCCTGCAATTTTTATTGCGTCTCCAGGACCAATCTTCTTTAAACAGAAGAGAGTTGGTAGAAATGGTAAAGTGTTCAATATGTATAAGTTTAGAAGTATGTATATGGACGCTGAAGAGCGTAAGAAAGAACTTATGGCGCAGAATAGAGTCAAGGACGGTATGATGTTCAAACTTGAATATGACCCTCGTATTATTGGCTGTAAGAAGAAAGCCGACGGAACTATTAAGAAGGGTGTGGGTAACTTCATTAGAGACTGGTCTCTTGATGAATTCCCTCAGTTCTTTAATGTATTAAAGGGTGATATGAGTTTAGTAGGTACTAGACCTCCTACTCTTGATGAATGGAATAAGTATGAATTACGTCATAGAGCACGTCTTGCATTTAAGCCAGGTATTACAGGTATGTGGCAGGTAAGTGGTAGAAGTAATATCACTGACTTTGAAGAAATCGCAAGATTAGATAAAGAATATATCAAGAACTGGAAGTTCAGTCTTGATATTCATATCTTATTGAAGACAGCACAGGTTGTTTTCAAAAAAGAAGGATCAATGTAAAGGAGTAATGAATATGCCATCAGTAAAGATTATTATTGCGACACATAAGAAGTATCGTATGCCTGATGATAAGATGTATGTTCCTGTACAGGTAGGTGCAGAAGGTAAAGATGATCTTGGATATACACGTGATAATACAGGTGATAATATTTCTTCTTTAAACCCACAGTTCTGTGAGTTAACAGGATTATATTGGGCTTGGAAGAATTTAGATGCAGATTATGTAGGTTTAGCACATTATCGTAGACATTTTAGAGGTAAGAAGAAAACAAAGGATCCATTTGATTGTGTTCTTACTTCTAAGGAAGCAGAAGAATTATTAAAGGATAATGATATCTTAGTGACTAAAAGACGTAATTATTATATTGAAACAATTTATGATCATTATGTTCATACACTTTATCCAGAACCACTCGATGAAACAAGAAAGATTATTGAAGAGAAGTGTCCAGAATATTTACCAGCTTTTGATAAACATATGAAAGAAAAGACAATGCATGCTTTTAATATGTTTGTGATGAAGAAAGAATATTTTGATGCTTATTGTGAATGGTTATTCGGTATTTTATTTGAATTGACAAAGAGATTTGAAGATGCTGAATATAATAGTTTCCATGCACGTTATCCAGGTAGAATTAGTGAATTATTATTAGATGTATGGATGATGGAGAACGGCTATGCATGTAAGGAAGTGCCATTTGTATACATGGAAAAGATTAACATGTTTAAAAAGGGAATGGGATTTTTAAAGGCTAAGTTCTTGCATAAGAAGTATGGAGAGAGTTTCTAATGAGTTTATTTAAGAGAATAATTACACTTACACTTGTATTAACTATGATGACAGGCTGTTCATTTGTGAATAATGCAGGTGCACAGAAGGTATTTAATTTTGCGGATTCTGGTTATGTGACTTCACTTGATGCATCAAAGGCTATCGATGAAACATCTACGAATGTGATTCAGGCTTTTGGTGATGGCTTATATGCTTATAATGTGAAAAGTAAGTTAAAGCCTGCCATTGCGAAAAGCATGAAAGTCAGTGATGATGGTAAAACATATACCTTTGAAATTAGAAAAAATGTGAAATGGTCTAATGGGGATCCCGTGACTGCAGAAGACTTTGTATATGCATGGAAGAGAGCCTTATCTATGCGTTCTGATGCATCTAAGCTTCTTACCTCTTATGGTGCAGCCATTGCAGGAGCAGATGAAATCTACAACGGTAGAAGGTCTGTAGATACATTAGGGGTTTATGTGAAGGATAAGAAGTTAGTCGTTAACCTCGCTTATAAGACATCACGTTTTATGGATTTAGTGACTCAGCCAGTATTCTTCCCATTAAATCAGAAGTTTGTAGAAGCACAGGGAGATCAGTATGCAACTTCTCCTAAGGCATTATTGTCATGTGGGACATATAAGGTCTCTTCTATCTCTAAAGATAAGGTTACTTTAAAGAAGAATAAGACATGTTATATCGCAAAGAAGACAAACATCGATCTTGTGAATATGTATTTTGGAATCAGTAATGAAGATAAGATCAAGATGTTTGATGAAGGCAAGATTGACTTTGCGGCAGTGACTGGTGAAAATGCGAAGAAGTATGATGGTAAAGATTCAAGTACTGCAGATTCGGATAGTGTTATTTGGGATTTAGTGCCTAATTTCAAGGATCAGTATTTATCAGATGCAAGAGTACGTGAAGCAATGTCTTTATTACTTGAAAGAAAGAAATACAATAAACAGGTATTGCATGATGGAAGTCATAAGGCACAGGGATTACTTCCTATGGGAATCTGTTTCAACTCTAATAAGCAGTTTATTCGAGATGCTTCTCGATATAAATTAAAGTATGACAAGAAAGAAGCAAAGAAAACTTTAAGCAAGCTTCTTAATGAATACCAATTGAAGAAATTCACATTTACTTTAACTTATACAAATGATTATCCAGCAACTAAGGCAATTGCGGGTAAGATTAAAGAAGATCTTGAAGCAACAAAACAAATCAAGGTGTATTTAAAAGAAGTAAATACTGTAGATTATAATCAGGCAGAACTTTCTTTATTACGTATCAAGGGTGTATGTAATGATGCTTATGATTATCTAGCCCCTCTTGCAGTCAATAATCAGGGTATTAATCATTATGCGAATAATGAATTCAATAACTACTTTAGAACTGCAGTGAACGCAAAGGATCAAGATGAACGTTACTATGCATTCTTAAATGCAGAAAGAGTCGCAATGCGTGATTATGCATTCATTCCAGTTGTTCATCAGGGACAGAGATACTTAATTAATATGAGTGTCACTGATTTGATTCGTAATTTCTGTGGTGCCCCATATAGCTTTAGATATATGTATATGCGTTAATTGAGGAGAGTATTGTATGATTAATAAAATAAAAACATTTATTCAGAAAATAGTGACTCCTCAAATAGGCTTGGCTGTTTTATCTATTTACTATTTCACACTTTTATTAGATATGACAACTTTAAGCTATAGTTTTGCGAAGGCTGCCACTTTATGTAAGCTGTTGAGATATATTTGTTATGTATATTTCTTGATTATGATTTGTAAGAAATTCAAGTCTTTAGACTTGAATGAGTATAAAGAGAAGATTAAAAATTTTAATAAGAAACAGTACTTTATTGCAGGAGTCGTTATTGTCGCATTAGTGAGTATTGTGGCTAATCTAGTTCTTACTAGAAATAAAGCATTGTTTTTCCTATTATTCACATTGATTTATGCAAGCTGTTTTGAGTTTGATGATGTTGTGAATACATTATTCTCTACGCAGTTTATTTCATTGATTCTTATTGTGACATTAAGTTCTTTAGGACTGATGCATGATTATATTAACAACAGAGTCGATGGGACAATGAGACATTCTTTAGGTTTTGGGTACCCTACTTATCTTTCTCAGTTTGTTATGTTTTTGATTCTCTATTATTCATATAAGAAAGATTTCAAGATCAGTCCTGAAAAGTTAGGTTTATACCAGCTGCTTATTGTATTTGTTTATTTCTTAACAGACTCAAGAACAGAATTACTTGTATCAGAATGTATTCTTATCTGTATCTTTATGAAGTCTACAGGTATATTAGGAAGATTTAAGAATATTGTAGAATTCTTTAAGAAGGCTTTTACAGTATGTTTCCCATTATATCCAATTGGAAGCTTTGTGATTGTAATGTTGTATGGGTTAATCTTTAATACAATGAATGTGAATGGCATTGTATTCAAGATTGCTCAGAAGTTAAATAATATATTCTCAAATAGACTTTATCAGACATTCTATGATTTTAAACGTTATGGATTTAGTTTATTTGGTTCGAATATAGATTTAGTTGGGTATTCACTTACTAAAGGAAATGAGGATGCCATTATTAGAAGTAACTTCATTGATAATGAGTATATGAGAATCTTATTTGAAAATGGATGGATCTTCTTTATTGCCTTCTTCACAATCGCAGCTATAGTGATCTGGTATCTTTATAAGAATAAAAAAGATGGATTACTATTTATTTCATTCGTTATTACAACATTCAGTTTATTGAATCCTAGAATTATTTCTATCACATTATCAATATTCGGTTTTATGATTATTCCAGTATTACATGATTTACTATTTAACCAAGGAGGACACTTAGATGAGTAAATATGATTATCTAGTAGTAGGATCAGGTCTTTATGGCGCAATCTTTGCGCATGAAGCAAATAAACGAGGAAAGAAGGTTCTTGTCATTGATAAGAGACCTAACATTGCAGGAAATATCTATACTGAAGAAGTAGAAGGTATCAATGTACATAAGTATGGTGCACATATCTTCCATACAAATAATAAGGAAGTATGGCAGTATATCACTCAGTTTGCAGAGTTCAACAGATTCACAAACTCACCTGTTGCGAACTATAAGGGAGAACTTTATTCACTTCCATTCAACATGTATACATTCAATAAGATGTGGGGAGTAGTGACTCCAGAAGAAGCTGCTGCAAAGATTGCAGAACAGAGACAGGAAATCAAGGGAGAACCAAAGAACCTTGAAGAACAGGCTATCTCACTTGTAGGTAGAGATATCTATGAAAAGCTCATCAAAGGCTATACAGAAAAGCAGTGGGGAAGACCATGTACAGAACTTCCATCATTCATCATCAAGAGATTACCAGTAAGACTTACTTTTGATAATAACTACTTCAATGCGTTATATCAGGGTATTCCAATGGGTGGCTATACAAAGATGGTAGAAAACATGTTGGAAGGTATTGAAGTAAGATTGAATACAGATTACCTAGAAAACAAGGAAGAACTAGACAGCCTTGCAGATAAGGTTGTTTATACAGGACCTATTGATGCTTATTTCAACTATAAGCTAGGTACATTAGAATACAGATCAGTCAGATTTGAAACAGAAGTATTAGATAAGCCAAATTTCCAGGGAAATGCAGCAGTGAACTATACAGATGCAGAGACTCCATGGACTAGAATCATCGAACATAAATGGTTTGAATTCGGTACACAGCCTAAGACTGTCATCAGTAGAGAATACAGCTCTGAATGGAAACTAGGAGATGAACCATATTATCCAGTCAATGATGAAAAGAATGGTGCCTTATATGCAGAATATAAGAAGCTAGGCGAAGCAGAAACTAAAGTAATCTTTGGTGGAAGACTAGGAGAATATAAGTACTATGATATGGATGCAGTTATCGCAGCTGCATTAGACAGAGTTAAAAAGGAATTTAATTAATTATTTAGGCAAAGATGATGAATCTTTGCCTTATCACAATGGAGGCTTATTATGAAGAGTGTATTGATTATAGGAATGACACCTAATCCTGGTGGCATAGAAAGTTTTTTAATGACCTACTTCAGAAAATTAAAGAACACCTTTAAAATAGATTTCCTTACTACATTTGATACATGTGCTTATAGTCAGGAGATTCTAGATAATGGTTCTAGAATTTATACAATTCAGTCAAGTCAGTTTAAACAGGTTAAAGAATTTAAGCAGGAAATGACAAGTTTCTTTCAGCACCATCATTATGATATTATCTGGTTTAATGCGTGTGATTTAGGTAATTTTGGTTTGTTGAAATATGCTCAGCTTGCTTCTCCTGAAAAAGTGATTGTACATGCACATAATAATGATTTCATGAAGAAAGGTAAAAAAGCACTCTTCTATAAGTTCATGCATTATAAAAATAAAAAGAAAGTAAAACAGTATGCGACTGATTTCTGGGCCTGCTCAGAACTAGCAGGACAGTTCTTCTTTGAAGAAGATATACGTCAGAGTCCTCGTTATCACGTTATTAATAATGCGATTGATACAGATCGTTTTAAATATGACAGAGAGGTCAGAGCCGCTTATCGTAAAGATCTTGATGCTGAAGATAAGATTGTAGTAATGAATACGGCAAGATTCACTTATCAGAAGAACCAGCTATTCTTAATTGATATCTTTTCTGAATTAAAGAAGATGGATGATCGTTTCGAACTTGTATTAGTGGGTGATGGAGAATTAAGAAGTGAACTTGAACAGAAGATTTCTGATTTGAACTTAACAGATAGCGTACAGCTGCTCGGCTTGCGTAGTGATATTCCAGAATTATTATCAGCCGCTGATATATTCCTCTTCCCTTCTCGTTTTGAAGGATTTGGTATATCATTATTAGAAGCACAGGCTTCTGGACTGTTATCCTTTACTTCCAAGACAGTTGTCCCAGAAAGTGTAGGGATTACAGATTTACTCACATATATTTCATTGGATGAATCTCCTAAAGAATGGGCTGATATCATTTATGGACAGTTCATCAAGAGAGACATTGAAAGAAATAAATATACGGATGTCATCAAAGATAAGGGATTTGATATTTATACTGAAGCTATGAAATTAAAATCCTACTTAGATGATTAAAGAAAGGAAAACAGTTATGAAAAAATATTATTTACAGGTTACTATCGATTCTAATTTGGATGCAAGTACAAAAGCTGTCCAGGATTGTAATAAGATTCTTCATCAGAATGGATTTGCACCTTTTGAAGTCAACCTTTATAAATCAGGAAATAAGTATATCAAGAAGGTACATAATTTTCTTGCCTTCAATCATTTAAATAAAATTGATGAAGGTGCGCTACTTGTCGTACCTCACCCTCTTTATGTGAATAAGAGATATATTGATATCTTAGAAAAAGTAAAACAGAAAAAGCATATCAAGCTTGCATTTCTTATTCATGATTTAGACTCATTAAGAAAGTTATTCTTAAATGCACAGGATGATTTTGAATATATGGATCATAAGATGTATGACATCTCTGACTATATTATTGCGCATAATGATTCTATGATTGAATACTTAGTATCACAGGGGGTTGCAAGAGAAAAGATTCATAATCTTCATATCTTTGACTATTTATGTGATTCAAATAATACAATCAAGTTTGATCGTTCTGTGAGTATTGCAGGTAATTTAGATGAAAAGAAGAGTAATTATCTTGCTAAGTTAAAGGATATTAAGGCAGTACATTTTGATTTATATGGTGTTCATTTAAATGAAGAAATTCTTGCTTCTAATATCACTTATCATGGAGCTTTCCCACCTGATGAAATCAATAATCAGTTATATAGTGGTTTCGGTCTAGTATGGGATGGAAGTTCTATTGAGAGATGTGATGGTAATACAGGAGAGTATTTAAAATACAATAACCCTCATAAATTATCTTTATATTTAGTATCTGGTATTCCTGTTGTCATCTGGAAAGAAGCAGCAGAAGCTAAATTTGTAGAAGAATATGGCTTAGGTATTACAGTAAATTCTTTAGATGAACTTGGAGAAAAATTTGCGAGTCTAAGTGAAGAAGAATACTTTGAAATGGTAAAACGTGTGGCAGTCGTTTCTGAACGTCTTAAAAACGGTTATTACCTTACTCAGGCTATCAAAGAAATTGAAGAGGCATAATGCCTCTTTTTCTTCTTTAACTCTTACTATTTTTGAATTATAATAGTTGCGGTTTGTAACAAGGAAAGAGAGGTTTTGTATGAAAAAACAGAAATCACTTAAGTTGAATTTCATTATGAATGCATTACTTACAATGTCTTCATTCATATTCCCACTTATTACATTCCCATATGTATCGAGAGTATTAGGACCTACAGGAACAGGTCAGGTTAACTTTGCGACGTCATTGATTACTTATTTCTCTATGTTTGCACAGTTAGGTATTCCAACATATGGTATCAAAGTATGTGCACAAGTAAGAGATGATCATGAAAAATTAACAAGAACAACACAGGAATTACTAATTATTAATCTTGTCATGACCGTAGTCTCTTATATTGCGTTTATTATTGCGTTATTCACAGTACCAAAACTTGCATCTGATAAGATGTTGTATGTGATTACTAGTAGTACTATCTTACTTACTACAATAGGTATGGAATGGCTCTATAAAGCACTAGAACAATATACATATATCACTATCCGTTCTATTATTTTCAAGTTTATCGGACTTGTTGCAATGTTCATGTTAGTACGAACAAAAAACGACTATGTGATGTATGCGGGTATCACAGTATTTGCGGCGAGTGCTTCATTTATTCTTAACCTGTTGAATGCGCATAAGTATATTGGTCTCAAGCCAGTTGGACACTATAACTTTAAGAAGCATTTTAAGCCAGTTGCGATATTTTTTGCGATGAGCTGTGCAACAACTATCTATACGAACCTAGATTCAGTTATGTTGGGTTTCATGGCTACAAATGCGGATGTAGGTTACTATGGTGCAGCTGTCAAGATCAAGAATATTTTAGTATCCATTGTTACGTCATTAGGTACTGTATTACTTCCAAGAGCGGCTTATTATATTGAACATCAGCAGATGGATGAATTTAAGAAGTTGAGCAGAAAGGCATTAAACTTTGTATTTCTAGTCGCTTCACCAATGATGATTTATTTCATGCTTTTCGCAAAGCAGGGAATCTATTTCCTATCAGGTGATGCTTTTGGACCAGCCGTTGTGCCGATGCAGCTTATTATGCCTACCCTGCTTCTTATTGGTATTACAAATATCTTGGGTATTCAGATTCTTGTACCATTAGGATATGAAAAAGCTGTACTTGTATCAGAAATAGTTGGTGCAGTCATTGACTTAGTGGTTAATGCGTTATTGATTCCAGTGTATCAATCAAGTGGCGCAGCCATTGGTACATTACTTGCAGAATTTGCGGTTATGGTTGTTCAGTGCTTAGCCTTAAAGAACGAAATCAAATCAGCTTTTAGTGATATTAAATACTTAAAGATTATTCTTGCGATTGTAATTGCATCAATTGCATCATGTTGGGTAACAGTACTTAACCTTCATGTATTTATTACACTCATTATTTCAGCTGTCCTATTCTTTGGTGTATATGGTGTTGTACTCATTATCATGAAAGAAAAGCTAGTGATTGAAATATTGACACAAATCTTTAATAAATTGAAACATAGAAGCGCATAATCTGCGCTTTTTGACTTATAAAACAATAAAGGTTATACTTTTATTGTAATGACTATTTAACATGAATGATGTAAAATGAATTATATTCATATGAAGGAGGAAATCAGAAATATGCCTGATAAACAGAGAATCGGTATTTTAGGAGCTGGTACCTGGGGTATGGCTCTTGCAAGAATGCTTGCTGATTGTGATAAGGAAGTTACAGTGTGGTCTGCACTTCCACAGGAAGTAGAACAATTAAGTACTACACATACACATCCGAAACTTCCTGGTGTGGATTTTCCTGAAACCATTCGTTATACAACAGATATAGAAGAAGCATGTACTGATCAGAATATTATTATGTTTGCAGTTCCTTCTATATTTGTAAGAAGCACAGCTGAGAAGGCTAAATCTTATATTAAAGACCATCAGATTATTGTGGATGTTGCGAAAGGTATTGAAGCAGATACATTCATGACCCTCACTGAAGTGATTGAAGATGTACTTGATAATGACACATTACATTTAGTTGCTTTATCTGGACCAACTCATGCCGAAGAAGTAGCAAGAGGATTACCTACTGCCATCGTATCTGCATGTAAGGATCTAGAAGCGGCTAAATATGTACAGAAGTTCTTCAGTAGTCCATTTATGCGTGTTTATACAAATAACGATGTAAAAGGAATTGAAATCTGTGGTGCATTAAAGAATATTATTGCGTTAGCTGCAGGTATTTCTGGAGGCTTAGGCTATGGAGATAATGCCCGTGCTGCTTTAATCACAAGAGGTCTTGCTGAAATGGAGAGACTGGGTGGTAGAATTGGATGTACACCACATACATTTAGTGGATTAACAGGTATGGGTGATTTAATTGTCACTTGTACAAGTGAATTTAGTAGAAACAACCAGGCAGGTCATTTGATTGGTGAAGGAAAGACACCAGCCGAAGCAGTGAAAGAAGTTGGCATGGTTGTAGAAGGAATTAATGCATTACCAGCAGCTGTTCAACTTGCGGAAACTTATAAAGTGGATATGCCTATTGTGATGACTGTCAATGAAATCGTTAATGAAGGCTTGAATCCAAAGGATGCAGTGAATGCATTATTACAGAGAGATTTAAAATCAGAAACACCTCTTCCATCTATTAATGATGTATTTGAAGAGTCAGTATTAAGAAAGACGAGGAAAAGTGGAATGAAGAGAGTTATTACTTATGGTACTTTTGACTTATTACATTATGGTCATATCAATCTATTAAGAAGAGCAAAAGAATTAGGTGATTACCTAATTGTTGGTTTATCAACAGATGAATTCAACTGGAATGAAAAACAGAAGAAATGTTATTTTACATATGAACAGAGAAAACAGCTACTTGAATCAGTAAGATATGTAGATTTAGTGATTCCTGAATGTGGATGGGATCAGAAACGTAAAGATGTTCATGAATATCACGTTGATACATTTGTTATGGGGGATGACTGGAAAGGTCAGTTTGATTTCTTAGAAGAAGAAGGCGCTGAAGTCGTTTATTTACCAAGAACTCCTGAAATCAGTACTACAAGAATCAAAAAAGACTTGAATAAATAGTCATAATTTAACTTGTGAATGAAAATGATATGTAATTTTTGTGTATTTATCCCGTTAAAGGTTTTCATTTTTTCATTTACGAGTATAATGACGAATGAACCCGAATATTAGGAGGTAGTTATGAAATTTATTACATCACGTGCCTTGATTCTAGGTATCCAGGCTGTTGTGAGTGCAGTGCTCGCATTCTTTGTGGTGAAGATTGGAATCTTACCAACAAAGTATTTAATGGCTGCATTTGCAGTACTTGTTGTATTATGGCTATTAATGTTCTTGTTTACTAAGCCATCAAAGAAAAATAAAGTTGGAAGACCTTTAGTAGGTAAAATAGTTTCTCTTGTATTAAGTATCGCAATGGTTTTTGGTACGAGTAAGATCATCAAAGGTGACTCATTCCTTTCATCTCTTACTAATGTAGGTACTGAAACAACTACTTATTCTTTAATTGTACTAAAGAGCAGTGGTTATAAGACTGTTTCTTCATTAAAAGGTAAAACAATCGATTACTATACAAACGATAAAAAGAAAGCTATGGAAGTAAAAGATGAGTTACAGAAACAGATCAAATTCCATGGTAATGGAGAAGAAGATAACGCTAAGCTAGCATCAGATTTATATAGTGGTGATTGTGATGCAATTCTTTTAAATGAAAGTTATCGTGATTTAATCAAGGAAACATATAGTAACTTTGATTCAAAGACTAAAGTATTATGGCAGACTAAGCTCGTAGAAAAAGTTGAAAATACTGCATCTGATATTAACGTTACTAAGAAACCTTTCGTATGTTATATCAGTGGTGTTGACTCACGTGGCGGTGTAAATGAAAACAGCCGTTCAGATGTTAACTTATTAGTGACTGTTAATCCAAATAATGGTCAGATTTTAATGACAAGTATTCCAAGAGACTATTATGTAGAACTTGCAAACTGTGGTAAGAAAGATAAATTAACACATTCTGCTTTATATGGTGGTACAGATAACAGTGTAAAGACTATTGAAGACTTCTTAGATATCAATATTGATTTCTATGCAAGAGTTGATTTCCAGTCAGTTATTCAGTTAGTTGATGCACTTGGTGGTATTGATATTTATTCTGATAAGGCATTTATTCCATATACAGACCATGGTATTAAGATTCCTGAAGGTAATGTTCATATGAATGGTCGTATGGCACTTGCTTTCGCAAGAGAACGTTATACTTATAAGTCTGGTGACCAGCATAGAACTGAAAACCAGCAGGCTGTATTACAGGCTATTATCAAGAAAGCAGTATCTCCAAAGATTCTTACAAACTATAGTGAAATCTTAGATTCTATCAAAGATACATTCACTACAAATATGCCATCTTCAAGCATCAGAGCTTTAGTTAATAAGCAGTTAGATGACAATATCAAATGGGATTTCCAGAAATCATTCTTAAAGGGTGAAGGTGTTATCCAGACAGGTGGATATTCAATGCCTAAGACTAGATTATGGTATTGCATCCCAGATGAAGAAAGTATCAAATTAAATTCTAAGTATATCAACGCTATGTGTGATGGTAAGAAGATCGATACTGAAAAGAAAATCTTTGATGTAGAAAAAGCTGAAAAAGAAGCTAAAAAGAACGCAAAAGAAAATAACTAATTAAGAGACGGGGGCGGTTCATAGACAGCCCTCGTTTTATTTTGTGTTATGTGGTATTATTGAAGAGACGAAAGAAGGACATCAATATGAAATATGATTATCTAGTAGTAGGATCAGGTCTTTATGGTGCTGTTTTTGCCCATGAAGCAAATAAAAGAGGAAAAAAGGTTCTTGTCATTGATAAGAGACCTAACATTGCAGGAAATATCTATACTGAAGAAGTAGAAGGTATCAATGTACATAAGTATGGTGCACATATCTTCCATACAAATAATAAGGAAGTATGGCAGTATATCACTCAGTTTGCAGAGTTCAACAGATTCACAAACTCACCTGTTGCGAACTATAAGGGAGAACTTTATTCACTTCCATTCAACATGTATACATTCAATAAGATGTGGGGAGTAGTGACTCCAGAAGAAGCTGCTGCAAAGATTGCAGAACAGAGACAGGAAATCAAGGGAGAACCAAAGAACCTTGAAGAACAGGCTATCTCACTTGTAGGTAGAGATATCTATGAAAAGCTCATCAAAGGCTATACAGAAAAGCAGTGGGGAAGACCATGTACAGAACTTCCATCATTCATCATCAAGAGATTACCAGTAAGACTTACTTTTGATAATAACTACTTCAATGCGTTATATCAGGGTATTCCAATGGGTGGCTATACAAAGATGGTAGAAAACATGTTGGAAGGTATTGAAGTAAGATTGAATACAGATTACCTAGAAAACAAGGAAGAACTAGACAGCCTTGCAGATAAGGTTGTTTATACAGGACCTATTGATGCTTATTTCAACTATAAGCTAGGTACATTAGAATACAGATCAGTCAGATTTGAAACAGAAGTATTAGATAAGCCAAATTTCCAGGGAAATGCGGCAGTGAACTATACAGACGCAGAAACACCTTGGACAAGAATTATTGAACATAAATGGTTTGAATTCGGTACACAGCCTAAGACTGTTATCAGTAGAGAATACAGCTCTGAATGGAAGCTAGGAGATGAGCCATATTATCCAGTCAATGATGAAAAGAATGGTGCCTTATATGCAGAATATAAGAAGCTAGGCGAAGCAGAAACTAAAGTGATCTTTGGCGGAAGACTCGGAGAATATAAGTATTATGATATGGATGCAGTTATCGCAGCTGCGTTAGATAAAGTAAAAGAGGTATTTGAATAATGAAAAATTTAGTATCTATTATTATTCCTGTATATCGTGGAAATCCTGTATATTTTAATAAGACAATTGAAAGTTGTTTGAGTCAGACTTATAAAAATGTAGAAGTGATTATTATTGATAATGGGTTTAATGATGAATTACAGGATACATTGAATGAATTAAATACAAAAGAGAATGTGACAGTTATTAAGAATTCTAAGAGTGGTGTATGTTCAGGTAGAAACCTTGGTGTAAAGAATGCGAAAGGTGACTATATTATGTTTCTAGATGCAGATGACTGGATTGAAAGTAATGCCTGTAAAATACTTCTAAATCATGCAGTAGAAGCCGAGGCAGATTGTGTTATCTGTAACTATAGTAGAGATTATAGTGATCATAGTGAAAAGATGCTTCATTATATAAGAGATACAATGTATAGTGACTGGAAGGATTATTTAAAGGATCTTTTAAATGTTCAGGCTGGTGTAGGATTCTGTTGGGGAAAATTGATTAAAGCCTCTACTATTGAAGATGTATTATTAAATGAAGAATTAAGTCTTGCAGAAGATGCAGAATATTGTGCACGTGCTTCACAGAAATGGAATGTAATTGTGGGAGATGAGCATCCACTTGTTCATTATGTATTTAATGATCAGTCAGCTGTACGTAAGTTTGATACAGCTTATGCAGATAAGTTCCTCTTATCTATGAAAGCAGTAGAAGAAGATTTAAAAGATGTCATGGCAGAGGACAAGAATATAGAAACATTATTCTATAACTTTGTAAGTTATCATGTTTTACTTATTCTTGTGAATTACTGTGCACATCCACAAAATAAAGATCATGCGATGTCTTCTTTAAATACATTAATGAAGAATGATTTATTTAAACGTGCTGTAAAGAACTCTAACTACAATGGTATTTCTATTACACGTAAAGTACCATTATGGTTCTTAAAGCATAAGATGAATAGATTCGCATTACTTGTAGGACAAGTAAGACAGAAACAGTTCTCTAAGAGTAAATAAGGAGTATATTATGAAAGTACTTGTATTTGGAATTACAGATAATCCAGGTGGTATGGAAGCCGTAATAATGAATTACTATCGCCATCTAGATCGTACACGTGTACAATTTGATTTCTTATGTAATACTGAAATAGTCGCACATGAACAAGAGATATTAAGTTTAGGTGGAACTATTTATCGTATTCCTGCAAGAAGTAAAGATAGAAAAGCTTTTTCAAAGGCTTTAGATAACTTTTTTAAGACACATGCATCAGAATATAAAGCTATCTGGTTTAATACATGTTCTCTTGCGAATATTGATTATCTTAAGAAGGCTAAACAGTATGGTATCCCTACTCGTATTATTCATTGTCATAATGCAGCCAATGGTGATAGTTTCTTAAGAGGATGTCTTCATAAGTTCAATAGAACACAGATTAGAAAGTATGCAACAGATTTCTGGACATGTTCAGAAGATGCCAATGAATGGTTCTTTGGTAAGAACGCGGTATTACCTAACTATAAATTGATTAACAATGCAGTAGATGTGAATTTCTTTAAACCAAATGAAGAAATCAGACAATCTATCAGAGAAGAACTCAATGCAGGTGATAAGGTTGTATTGGGACATACAGGGAGATTCCATTTTCAAAAGAATCATCCTTACTTATTAAAGGTATTCAATGCATTGGATCATAAATATCCAGGTAAGTATATGTTGATACTTATTGGGGATGGTGAAGATAAAGAAACACTTAAAAACCAGGTCAAAGAATATGGTATTGAAGAAGATGTAAAGTTTTTAGGTATTAAGAGTAATGTGAGTGATTATATTCAGGCAATGGATCAATACATCTTCCCTTCTCGTTTTGAAGGGCTAAGTGTCGCATTATTAGAAGCAGAAGCCAATGGGTTACCATGCATGATCTCTGATACTATTTCTTTAGCCTCTATTGTGAATGATAATGTAAAGATGTTCCCTATTACGGATGAAGCAGTAGACAAGTGGGTAGAAGCAATCGAAGAAGCATCTCATCAATCTAAGCATTTTAATATTGAAGCATTTGAAAAACGTAATCTAGAAATAAATACAGAAGCGAAGAAGATGCAGGATTTCTTCTTATCTCTATAAAGCCTTCATTTATTGAAGGTTTTTTATTTGTATATATTTTTATACATAAATACGGCATTATTGTGTAATAATTGATGATTATTTATGTGATATTATGTTAATATGTTTTTTGGATTATATAAGAGGAAGGGAGATATATATGAACAAAAAGTTGTTTACAGGTTTTGTAAGTGCAGCTCTTGTTTGTTCAATGGGGATATCTGGTGTTAATGCAGTCACGCCAGCACCAGCTATGCTTAAGGACAATCAAGTAAGTGCCGCATCACTAAGTAAATCTATTTCTGATTACAAAAAGATCAATGGCATTAATGATCAGACTGTATTAGGCGCAGATTTTACTCATTACCAGCAGGACTTGGGATGGGGTAAGACTTACTACAATTACAAGAGTGTAAAAATTAATAATCTATTTGAGTTTATGAAGGAACAAGGAATTAATACAATTTCTGTCAAGGTTGCGGTTAACCCAGATACATCTAGTGATGCATCTGCATGTTATACACTCGATAGTGCTATTAAAACAATTAAAGAAGCGAAGAAGGCAGGTTTAAAAACAAACATTACATTATTTTATTCTGATGATGTCACTTATGCGAATAGTCAGAATTTACCAGCAGGATGGACTAAGGATAATGTGGTAGAAAAAGCAACAGATTATACAAAAGAAGTACTTGATACTTTAAGTAAGAATGATGCTTTACCTACTATGATGACTATTGGAAATGAAGTGAATTATAACTTCCTTAGTTTAAGTGAAGATGGTGGATGGAACGGCTTTGTCGCAATGGCTGCTTTATCTGAACTTATTAATGAAAAAGGTGTTAAAACGGCTTTGAGTATTGCCGCACCAGATAACGCAGAAGATGTTCAGTATATAATTGAAAAGTTAGGTTATGCGAAAGTAAACTATGAGTATTTAGGAGTAAATCTTTATGCTGATCGCAGCAACATAAATGATTATGTGAAGACATTACGTACTACAGTAGAAGAAAAGGCATCTGATAAGCAGTTAATTGTATCTAATATTAAGTTCCCACGTGTGGATAATACAGATACAGCATCTAATGAAACACAGGCAGAAAGTACTTATAACTTATTGAGTGCTTCTATTGATGAGAGTAATGCAGGTGGATTAATTTATGATGAAGCTGAATATGTAGGAAGCTGGAATGGTTTCTTTAATGAACAGGGACTTGCACAGAATTCTCTTGCAGTATTTGGTTTTGCACAGGGCTGGAATGTAGATATTGATACATACAGAGACCCTTATGAATATGGTGATGATACTGGATTAAAGGAACAGAGAGTCACTTTTCATAAGATTTCTAATATGTCTGAATCTACAATCAGAGGTGTAGATATTGGATCATATATCGCACTTAAGAATGCAGGTGTTAAATATTATGATTATGATGGTAAAGAACAGCCATTAATGAAGATTCTTAAAGACAATGGTGTAAACTATATCCGTTTAAGAATATGGAATGATCCTTATAATGAAAAAGGTGAAACTTATGGTGGTGGAGACTGTACTGTAGAAAATGGTTTGAAGATTGGTGAAGAAGCTACAAAGTATGGCATGAAAGTACTTGTAGACTTCCATTACTCTGATTTCTGGGCTGATCCTGCAAAACAGATTCTACCTAAAGCATGGCAGAAAGATGCGAATAATCCAGATAAGATGTGTGAAAACATCTATAGCTTTACTAAAGATACTTTACAGAAGTTTAAAGATGCTGGTGTTAATGTAGGTATGGTACAGGTTGGTAATGAAATTACCAAAGGTATGGCTGGTATTCATAATGCGGACAACAGTAAGTCTGTTTGGAAAAATGAAGCACAGTATACTATATTAGATCGTTATTTAAATGCAGGTTCTAAGGCAGTACGTGAAATCACTCCAGATGCTTTAATTACATTACATCTAGAATCACCTAATCGTTCTGCTTATTCTGCAATCATGGATGCATGGGATAAAGGAAATGTAGACTATGATGTATTAGGTTCTTCTTATTATCCATTCTGGTGGAATACAACAGATATGTTGAATGATGTAGAAACTCTTGCAAAAGAAAGAGGAAAACTATTTGCAGTTATGGAAACTTCATGGGTAAATAGCTATGAAGATGCTGATGGTACACCTAACTCAATTGGTGCGAGCTATAATCTTCATCAGTATGAAATAGGTCCTCAGGGTCAGGTTGATGAATTAACTGATATGTATAAGACCCTTACCTCACATGATAATGGTTTAGGTGGTTTCTATTGGGAACCAGCATGGATTCCAGTAAAAGCTGGATGGACTAACTGGCAGTATAATAAAGAAGCTGCTGATAAGTATGGTACTGGATGGGCTTCCAAGGGTGCTGTAGGTTATGCACCTGATAATGAAATGTACTATGATGGTCAACCTTCATGGGGTGGATCAAGCTGGGATAACCAGGGATTATTTGATATCCAGGGTAATGCATTGCATTCATTGAGATTCTATACTAATTCAGTTTCTTTAGGTAAAGTACAGACTACAAGAATTCATATTGTGAACAAGAAAAATGAAGTACTTAGAACTGAATTTGTGAATGTGAATGTTGGTGATACAAAGACTATTTCACTTCCAGGTATTTCTGGATACTCTGCACCAGATAAGAACTATAGCTATACAATTACTGGTGATACTGATGGTGTAAAGACTATCTCAATCACTTATAATGTATCTAAAGCAGCTAATCTTGTGAATAAAGATGGTGAATGGTACTTGATGCAGGATGATCAGGTTGTTCATAAGACAACTCTTGCACAGGTAAATGGAACTGGTACTTGGTATTATGTAGAAGATGGTAAGCTTAACTGGAATTATACTGGGTTAGTGAAATACTATAGCACTTGGTACTATGTACAAAATGGTGTGCTTCATTGGGATTACAATGGTTTGATCCAGCATAAGAATACTTGGTACTATATTGAAAATGGTAGAGTGAATGAAAACTATACAAACCTTGTGAAATACAATGGTTCATGGTTCTTTGTGAAGAACGGGAAGATTGACTGGTCTATCAATACTCTCTCACAGGTTGATGGAAAAGGTACTTGGTATAAAGTAACAGGTGGTAAGTTAGATTGGAATTATACTGGTTTAGTCAATTATTTTGGTACTACATACTATATTCATAATGGTATACTTAATTGGAACTACAATGGTTTAGTACAGCATAAGAATACTTGGTACTATATTGAAAATGGTAGATTGAATAAGAATTATACTAATCTAGTAAAATACAATGGTACTTGGTACTTTGTGAAGAATGGTCAGATTGACTGGTCAGTGAATACACTTTCTCAGGTCAATGGAAAAGGTACTTGGTATTATGTAGATAATGCGAAAATCAATTGGCATTATACAGGTCTTACAAATTACTTTGGTACTTGGTATTATGTACAGAATGGTAGAATCAATTGGGATTATGAAGGTATTGTTTCTTATAATGGTAAGAAATATTATGTCACTAATGCGAAGATTGATTGGTCATTTACTGGAAAATATAAAAATTACAACATCAAGAATGGTGAAGTAAAATAGAAAAAGAGCCGGACAATTTTGTCTGGCTCTTTGTGCGACGGGTAGTCGTTTATATGTCATGTCAACAGGGACATGACATTTTTCTACTTATAAAAGAGATTAAAGAAAATGGACTATTCTCTCTCGAGATAGTCCAAACATAAATTGAGTAAATAGTAAACTGGTAAGCCGTATGCATTAATAGTGCACGTACAGTTTGATAAGGAGCTAGCTTACTTTCTTAATATTTTGTTGCGATTTTATTCATAATTGTTTCAAAATTATCAGCCATTTTATTTTCTATCTTATATATAAGTGTTGATCTCACAGTATCTATTAAGATACATACAATAAATATAATTACGGTAGAGATTAAAATAGTAAGTAAAAGTGAAATCGCATTTTCACTATAACGTTCTATCATAATGATTTTTTGCCAGAGTACATCTCTAAAGACAGGCTGTTCATGAATTAAATAAACCGCAAATGATTTAGGGACAATCCATTTAATAATAGAAGTCATATTTTTTACTTTTATTTCAAGATTCATAAAGAACATAAATAATGATATTGCACCTAATAGGACAAATAATGAATTATAGTATGTCTGTAGGGTGAATAAAAATTTAATACGACCACTTTTAGGAAATTGATAAAGTATATTGATTAGTAGTTCTGCGATTGTCACGATAGTATATACTGTAAAAGGATGATTCATCTTTAATCCATAAATTCTGATATAAGCTGCAATTATATAGAGGACTATGAACCAAACAACCCCATACCCATAAGCTGATCCGAACGGATCACTGATAAAATCAATAGTGGGAATAATAGAGAATAAAATAAGAAGTATAATAATCGCATTTCTATGTTCTTCTTTATTTAAATGTTGAATAAAATGATTTAATAAAGGACTCAACAACATGAGTGCGAGATATGAATTAAAGAACCAATAGGAATTACTCATAACAGGTAAGATACTTTTTAGAAATTGGAATTTTGAAAAAGTGACTCCTGCAGAAGGAATAACAACAAGCAATATATAAATAAATGTTGAATAAAAGAACACCTGAAGCCATAGTTTAAATAGATGTTTTATATTCAATTTTTTTTGACACATGAAATAACCATTAATTAATACAAAACAATTAACTGCAACACCGGATATACTACGAATAGTTGCTACAGTAAACCATTTTGGGGACAAGGGAATACATGATACGTTTTTTATACCATAACTTGTTGCATGAAGTAGTACAACCATCACCATGCTTAATACTTTTAATAAATCTAGTCCATAATTTCTTTTTGTTTTATTCATTGATATAACTCGCTTTCACAGTATTAAATAACTCAATTATTGTATCATGAAATATTAATATTAAAAATATCTATTTGAAAAATGATTTAGGATTCTTCGGACTTTATGAGGTATATCTTGTAGTTAAATAAAAACTGTAATAAATAGAGAATAGTTCTATTCATTACAGTTCATTATTACTTAATATTATCAAATAAATTTGTAGAATAAACACCTTCATCAATCAATTTTTTGAATGATTCCTTTACAACAGGTGCATCTTCTTTATATGTGACACCAAACCATGAATCCTGTACTTCTAATACTTTAACACTTAATTTATTATCTCTTAGTAGTTCACCAATATAGATAGGTAACAAATATTCATCCTTTAAAGGATCCTTTATATTTTCAAAGAATTCTACAAAACCTTCCTTTAAAGTATTTACGAATTCAGGAGTTAATCCCCAGAAGTTCATAGATACATTCACGTTAGGATCAATTTCTCTGTCTCCTACACGTGCACCAGTAGATGTCTTTTCAATATTCTTAGTTTCTTCTACATCTGTTAAGTATCCTTCATCATTGACTGCACAGATACCTCTCGTTACACCACCATTATCACTTAAAGTATTCTTTAAGATAAATCCTGCCATAGCTAGTTTTTCTGGATGTTCAGGTGTGTAGTCTAATAAGAAATCATGAATCTGTACAAATGCTTCCTTACCATAATAATCATCGGCATTAATAACTGCGAATGGTTCATGAATCAAACCATCACATGCAAGAACTGCCTGTCCAGTACCCCAAGGCTTAGTACGTCCTTCAGGACATTCAATACCTTCTGGTAATGCCTTTAAATCCTGGAATGCATAAGCAATCTCTACATCATATTTCTTTGCGACTTCTTCAATACGATCACCAATGACTTCTCTGAAGTCTGCTTCAATATCTTTACGGATAATAAAGATAATTTTGTTGAAACCTGCCGCAATGGCATCATGGATAGAATAATCCATGATGATTTCGCCATTAGGTCCAACTGGTTCTAACTGCTTGATTCCTCCACCAAAACGTGAACCAATACCAGCAGCCATAATTACTAAAGCTGTATTCATAATATAATCCTCCGTCAAACATGATAATTATATTATATAACGAAAGTTGTGTAATAGATATGTAATTAAAAAAACTCAGGATAATTCCTGAGTTATATTAGATAGTAAAGTCTACACAAGCTCTTACTTCTGCATTTTCCTTCGCAATTTTCGCAACAGCTAAATGTCTAGGATCATTTGCATAGCTAGAAAGATCTTCCATATTATCAAATTCCATAACTAATGAAACATCATATGTTTCATTAGGGTTTTCATTTCTACCAACATGTAAAGAACGGATACCATCAATCTGTCCTACAAGTCCCTTTAATCCTTCTACAAACTGATTCTGTAGATCTTCTGTACCTTCTTTAAATTTCCATACAACAACGTGCTGAATCATTTTTTATTCCTCCTTCATTAATTCATTCACTATAGGCATAAGTTCCATCTGTGTAATTGTTTCAATAAGACCTGCATCAACTACTTTAGTAATTGCAGGATCCATTGGAAGACGACATACAGTAGAAATATTAAACTTCTTCGCAATTTCATCTATATGACTTTCACCAAACAAATAATGTTTATGTCCACAATCAGGACAGATATAATAACTCATATTCTCAACAAGCCCTAGAATAGGAATATTCATCATCTTTGCCATATTCACTGATTTTTCTACAACCATGCTGACAAGTTCCTGTGGTGAAGATACCGTAATAATACCATCTACAGGAAGAGATTGGAAGACTGTTAGAGGAACATCACCTGTTCCTGGAGGCATATCGACAAATAAATAATCTAATTCGCCCCAATATACATCAGTCCAGAACTGTGTAACAGTATTAGAAATCAAGCTTCCTCTCCATACAACAGGATCAGTAGGATCATCTAGCATCAAGTTTAAAGAAACAATCTTAATACCTGTACGTGTTTTGGCTGGAATAATACCCTTATCACATCCATAAAGCTTTTCAGTTAAACCAAAAGCCTGGGGAATTGATGGTCCTGTAATATCCGCATCTAAAATACCTACATTATAACCAATACGGTTCATCATGACTGCAAGTAATGATGTCATTAAACTCTTACCTACACCACCCTTACCACTTGTGACTGCAATAACATGTTTGATATGGGAATCCTTATTCAAATCTTTATGAAGATCCTTATTAAAATACTTATCATATTCACCCATTTTAATCACCTCATGTATTATTATACATGAAATAAAATGAAAATGCTGATTAACGAACGGAATAACCAGCATACATGGTGATGGCAAATAAGATTAACACACAAATAATCTTAGATACTGCCCAGGCGATTTCGTATCTCATTGTCCCTCCTATTCTATACTTAGTATAAAATAAGAGGAGAAATACAAATATCATTACAACTACAAGAATACATAAATATTAAGTAAAAAAAACTAGAGAAATGAATCTCTAGTTTACACTCAATGAGTGGCAGATAGAAGTATAGTTCCCATAATCATTACAGCAACTAATTTTGAACCTAACCAATACAAATTGTACTTCATATCCATCACCCTTTCTTTTTCTATACTCAGTATAGTAAAGAAAGAGTTAAGAAGAAATCACACTCACATTAAGTGTTCATAAGTATTACTTTAAGAAACGTTTGATCCATTTCATCTTATCATCAGTAAGTGGATAATATCTAAATGGTAAATCAATACGTGTACTCTTATGCAAAACAGAACGACGATGAGAGAATGTCTCAAAAGTAAACTTACCATGATAATAACCAATACCACTTGCGCCTACACCACCAAATGGAAGTGTATTCGTCGCAAAATGGCTGACGGTATCATTAATACATGCATCACCAAAACTACATAAATCTAGAATCTTATTGGCATGATATGAATCATTAGAGAATAAATAAAGAGCAAGAGGCTTATCATGACTATTAATATACTGAATCGCTTCTTCAATTCTATTGTATTCTACAAGTGGAAGAATAGGTCCAAAGATTTCTTCTTCCATTAAAGGATTATCAAAATCTACATCATTCACAATAGTAGGTGCAATCTTTAAGTGTTCTTCATCTACTTCTCCACCGATAAGAATATCTTGATTCTCTAATAGCTTCTTTAAGCGATCAAATTGTTCTTTATTGACGATCTTACATAAGTGCTCACTTTCTAATGGATGTTCACCAAAGAACTTCTTAATATATTCTGCAGCATAATCAATAAAAGCCGCTTTCATAGTATCTTTAATTAATATGTAATCAGGTGCAATACAAGTCTGACCAGCATTCAAGAACTTACCGAATATAATACGCTTGGCTGCAATCTCCATAGGAATCATATCAGTTAAAATAGCAGGAGACTTACCACCTAATTCTAGTGTAACAGGTGTTAATGTTTCTGCCGCCTTCATATAGATTTCTCTACCAGCTTTCTTACCACCAGTAAAGAAAATATAATCAAAAGGTAAATCTACAAGTTCCTTAGAAACCTCTAAACCACCTTCAACACAATAGGCATGTCCTTTATCAAAACATGTATCAATGAGCTGCGCTACAATAGCGGAAGTATGTGGTGTCTGTTCACTTGGTTTTACAATCGCACAGTTCCCTGCTGCAATAGTACCAATAAGTGGTTCTATCGCAAGTAGAAATGGATAATTCCAAGGAGAAATAATAAGTGTAACACCATAAGGTTCATAAATCGTATAAGAACGAGAAAAGAACTGATGAAGAGGTGTCTTTACCTTTTCCTTCTTTACCCATTTTTTAATATTCTTTAATGTATATGTGCAGGTTTCAAGAGTTAATCCTATTTCTGTCATATAGGATTCTCCTCTGGATTTACCTAAATCCTTCTCTAAAGCATCTTCTATTAAGTCCATATGGTCTTTAATCCATAACTTAACACGTTTAATTGCATCTATTCTTAAACTTACATCTCTAGTCATTAATGTGTCATAATACGTTTTCTGATCATTAAAAATCTTTTCTAAATCCATAGCTATCACTTCCTTCTCTAGTATTCTATTACCTTTTACTTACTAATACAATAAACGAATATAATTCACATAATTCAAAAAACATACTAGATATGATAAGTGAATTCAGTATGAATAAGATAAGAAATTTATGTGTAAATAAGTTGTCATATGATCAAATCAAGTACAAGGTCTTTTGTTTGTATTAATCGCTTTCAAAAAATCAAAATAATTTCATTTTTGAAAGTGGCATCTTGTTCCTACAGTTTTAGAACAGTATAATAAGTGTAGTGGTTCAGTTTCAAAACTATAAAAAATTTAAACTTTTGAAAGTGGGTGAATATATGAAAACAATTGTGAGAAAAAACTATCTCAACAGGATCATTGAACTAAATGATACACCGGATATCAAAATTATTACTGGTATTCGTCGTTCCGGGAAATCTAAACTAATGCAGGCATACATTGAATACCTAAAAACAAATTATGATAATATCAATATAATTTTTATCGATTTTATGGATTTAGAGTTTGAAGAAATTAAGGAATATCATGCACTACATTCTTATGTAGAACAACATTATGTAGCAGGTAAAATGAATTATCTCTTTGTAGATGAAGTTCAGATGTGCCCAAAGTTTGAGTTAGCTATTAATAGTCTCTATTCTAAAGGAAAGTATGATATCTATGTAACTGGTTCTAATGCTTTCTTGTTGAGTGCTGATCTAGCAACTCTCTTTACAGGACGATATATTGAAATACATGTATTTCCTTTCAGCTTTCAAGAATATTGTGAATATTATAGTGATGTGAGTGATAAGGATAAGCTTTTTGATGAATACTCTTTTAAGGGTGGTTTGGCAGGCTCTTATTTATATCCAAATGATAGGGATAGGGTTACTTATATTAAGGAAGTCTATGAAACTATTGTGACAAGAGATCTAGTTCAAAAGTATGCTTTACCTGATACGACTGTATTACAAAGATTAAGTGAATTCTTAATGGATAATATTAGTAATTTGACTTCTCCAAATAAAGTGAGTCAGCTTTTAAATGCGAATAATGTATCTACAACTCATGTGACAGTACGTAAATACATTAAATACTTATGTAACGCTTTTGTTTTCTATGATATTAAGAGATATGATATTCGTGGTAAGAAATATTTGGAAAGTTCTGAGAAGTTCTATTTGTGTGATACAGGTATTCGATATGCTATTTTAGGTAGTAGAAATATGGATTATGGCAGAGTGTATGAGAATATGGTTTGTATTGAACTATTGCGTCGTGGTTATGATGTTTATGTTGGAAAACTTTACCAGAAAGAGATAGACTTTGTAGCTCAAAGAGGTAGTGAAAAAATCTATATTCAGGTGAGTGATAATATTTCAGCACAAGAAACTTTTGAGAGAGAATATTCTCCTTTACTACAAATTAGAGATGCATATCCTAAAATGATTATTGCAAGAACGAGACATCCAAAGTATAGCTATGAAGGCATTATGATTTATGATATTGCTGAATGGTTACTAGGAGCGTAAGTGCTTTAATGGTTCACTTTCAAAACTTTAATAATATTCAACTTTTGAAAGTGAACCTCTCTGTGATAATGTGAGGACTTTCAACCCTATCATTGACAAGGTTGTAGAAATTTGTTAAAGTTTTAAAGTAAAAGCAATGAACAGAAGAGACTAAAGTGAAATGCATAGAGAACTTATGGCTGGTGTAAATAAGTGTGAAGCTTTAGAAAGATGGTCTGGGAGCTGTTATTTCGAATAGGGATAACCGTAACTCGCGTTAAGAGATTGAGTGACACGTAAGTGTAAAAAAGGTGGTACCGCGATAATTTCGTCCTTTATTAAGGACGTTTTTTTTATTTTTAGGAGGGAGCAGATAATATGAAAGATCCAAAAGATTTCTATTTAACAACCGCAATTACTTATACTTCAGGTAAACCTCATATTGGTAATACTTATGAAATCGTATTAAGTGATGCAATCTGCCGTGCTAAGAGACAGCAGGGCTATAATGTACGTTTTCAGACTGGTACAGATGAACACGGACAGAAAATCGAATTAAAGGCTAAAGAAGCTGGAATTGAACCAAAGGAATATGTAGATAAGGTTGCTGCAGAAGTAAAACGTATCTGGGATATGATGGATGTTACTTATGATAAGTTCATTCGTACTACTGATGAATATCATGTAAAACAGGTACAGAAGATTTTTAAGAAGTTACATGACAAAGGTGATATCTATCTAGGTCATTATGAAGGTAAATACTGTACTGCATGTGAATCATTCTTTACAGAATCTCAGTTAGTAGATGGAAAATGTCCTGACTGTGGTGGAGAAGTTCATGATGCAAAAGAAGAAGCATACTTCTTTAAATTATCTAAATATCAGGATCGTTTAATGCAGTATTATAATGATCATCCAGAATTCATTCAGCCTGAATCAAGAAAGAATGAAATGGTGAACAACTTCTTAAAACCTGGTTTACAGGATTTATGTGTATCAAGAACATCATTTACTTGGTCAATCCCTGTAGACTTTGATCCTAAGCATGTTGTATATGTATGGATTGATGCATTAGTAAACTATATTACTGGATTAGGTTATGACTTAGATGGTAATAACGATGAACTATTTAATAGATATTGGCCTGCAGATGTACATGTTATTGGTAAGGACATCGTAAGATTCCATACTATCTATTGGCCAATCATCTTAATGGCATTAGATTTACCTTTACCAAAACAGGTATTTGGTCATCCTTGGTTATTAATGGGTGATTCTAAGATGTCTAAACATTTAGGTAACGTCATCTATGCAGATGACTTAGTAGACCTATTTGGTGTAGATGCTGTAAGATACTACTTATTACATGAAATTCCATATGATAACGATGGTTCAATTACTTGGGATTTATTAGTAGAACGTATCAACAGCGATCTCGCTAATATCTTAGGTAACTTAGTTAATAGAACAATCGCTATGTGTAATAAATACTTTGATGGTGTTGTCACAAATACAAATGTATGTGAACCAGTGGATGATGAATTAAAATCAATCGCACTCGCAATGCCAGAAAAGACTATTAAGTTAGAAAATGAATTCAAACTTGCAAAGGCATTAGATGAAATCTATGTATTATTAAGACGTACGAATAAGTATATTGATGATACTATGCCTTGGACTCTTGCTAAGGATGAAACAAAGAAAGATCGTCTTGCAACAGTACTATATAACCTAGTAGAAGCTATCAGATTCTCAGCTATCGCATTAGAACCATTCATTCCTGGTACTTCTAAGAAAATCTTAGATATGATCAATACAGATGAAAGAGATATGATGAAGCTAGATACTTTCGGTTCATATAAATCAGGTACTAAAGTGACTGATCATCCAGAAGTATTATTTGCTAGATTAGATCCTAAAGAAGTTGCTAAACAGGTAGAAAAGTTAACTCCTGCTAAGCCAGTTGTTCCAGAAAAGAAGGATGAAACACCTGAAATCACTATTGATGATTTCTCTAAAGTAGAATTAGTTGTTGGTGAAGTAAAGAAATGTGAAAAGCATCCTAAAGCAGATCGTCTTCTTGTATCACAGATTGATATTGGTGGAGAAGTAAGACAGATTGTTTCAGGTATCGCAGATAGCTATTCACCAGAAGATATGCCTGGTAAGAAGGTAATTGTTGTAAAGAACTTAAAATCAGCTAAATTAAGAGGTGTAGAATCTCAGGGTATGATTCTTGCAGGTGGAACTAAGAAATCTATTAAAGTATTAGAAACAGATTTACCAGCAGGTACAAAAATCAGCTAACATGAAAAGAGTGAACTTTAAACTGGTTCACTCTTTTAAATTCTCTAATTGTGTAATATAGCTATCAATGATTTCAAATGCGTCTTCTTTACTTAACAATCTTTCTTCTAGTATATATTGATAATAGTCATTAAAAGCCATGACAAGACTTGCTTCATGCAGCTGTATTGTTTTGATTGTGCCACTGGCTGATACAATTTGGAAATAGAGTGTATTAATGTTCATGACTATAACTGAGAAAGACATATTATCATATTCAGGGACATCTACAAGGTTTATAGAGTAGGTATTTATAAAGTTCTTTAGTCTACGTAAGATTTTGATTCTATCATTAGTCGTTAGTGGTTGATAGAATGGTTGTAGGAAATCAATTGTATAACCAGTATCTACAAAATGTCTTAATCCTTGTAGAGTATAGAGCCCTGATAGATGATCTTTATTACGCTTCACAAACTGTTTTAAATACATTGAATGTTTCTTGAACGATTCCACAAAATCATTATCTTCTAAAAAAACTGGAAATGGATCGTCCTCTTGATAAACTGCACCAATAGGAGGTGCATAGAGAATACATTTGAAATCTTCTATCACATCGCTTTTATCATCTTTTTTAGTGATTAAACACTTTGTTTCCTTTAAATATTGATTAAATAGTATTTCATACGCATCATATGTTTCTCCTTTTTCATAAAGAATACCACTTGAATGATCTGCTGTATAAATAAGAAGATATCTAGTAGTAAGAATCATATTAGGAAAGAAACAAAGATGGTTATTAATCGCATTGATCTCATTATAGTAATAATATGGACTATAGTGATCATTATTAAAGATCAATGGCATGATATTTGTAAGAACAGTTAAGTTATAGAACTGATTATCTTTCGTTAGTTCATTTGTATTATTTAAACAGAATAAATGCGTAATAGGTATATGAGAAGAGACTATTCTTAATAAATAGAGTGCATGAGTAGGCTGACCAAAGATCCTTATATGAGGTTTTTTTTCTTTTCTTTCTAAGAGAGATAGTTCATATAAGAGATATTCTACATCATATTTATTCGAATAGTGTCCTGTCTATAAGATAGAATCTAAAGTATCAGGTGTTGTAAAGGAACGATTATCAAGTAATGTGGCTTCTTTTAAGAAGGAACTTACATGCTGACGACAATAATAACGAAACTCTCCTATTCTGTCTATTTCATAGGCATTTAATAATTCTTTCTTTTCATCATTAGTAAGATAGAGATACTGACTGATCTGCTGGATAAAATCACGATTTGGTATTTTACGTTCTCCTCTAATAATCTTATAAAAAGTAGAACGGTCTATCTGGAAGTATTCTGCACACTTCTTGATATTGATTTTTTTAGTCTTGATATATTCGGATAATAATTGAGAAACATACATAGTACTACATCTCCATTTCAATCATTTTTATACATTCATCAATCAGTTTGATTTCATCTTCTTTACTATAAGCATTCTTCTTCACTACATTGTCAATAAAATCTTTAAATGCTTCTACAAGGGTGATTTCTTTAATAGAGATATTTGCGAGGGTGCCAGTTGAATCGGATGCAATTATATGGAATGATTGATTAGTTAACTGGAAGTATGTTGTAGATGTTTCAGAAAGATAAGGCATATCTGCCATCATGACATAAGGATGCTTCTTGCAGAATTCTTTCCACTTTCTAAGTAATGTGAGTCTATCTTCTAAAGAAAGAGGGTTAAAGAGTTCTGGGGGAATATCATGTAGATAACCAGTCTTTGCTGTATAGCGTAATCCCTGCAGTGTATAGATAATATGGAATATATCAGAATGTTGAGGATAGAAGACCTGATTCCAGTAATTCACATAGTTTTGATAGTCTTTAATAAATCCTTCTTTATCAGGAAAGAAATCTTTTAATACTCTACGCATAATATTAAAATCACTTTTTTCAAAGACATAAGTAGGACATGGTGTTGTCATGATCTCCTGTGTAATAACATGAGTATCAAAGAATGTCTGCGTGTCTGCAAGATAGTTTGTCCATGAATCACGTGTCATAAAGCATTCTGCTTCTTTTAAATAAGCATCAAATTTTTCTTTATAGGCATTCACAATCTGTGGAAGTTTATAAAGTATTCCCTGACTATGATCATTTGTATAGGTAAACACATAACGTGTTGTAATCATTACATTAGGGTAGAATATATCATGTTCATTCATGATAGAAACATTACTGTAGTAGTAATAAGGATGATAATTCTTATTACGTAAGATGACAGGTAATAGATTATTTAAACACTTTAAGTTATAGAATTCATTATTCTTTGTCTGTTTCTGTGAATTATCTAGATAGAATAAATGAGTCATAGGCATCTCTGCTGAAATATGATTAAAAGAATCGAATATAATAGACATCTCATAAGGCTGTTCCATGATTCTTACATGAGGTTTTTCTTCTCTTAGTTCATAAGAATATAAAGTATAGAGTATATGTTCTACATTGATTCTTCCTGTATAGACATCATCTACAAGAGTCTGATCATCTTGTACCTGTTCTGTAATGTGATAATGATGATCCAATACATGATCTGCTTCCTTAAAGAAATCCTGGATATGTTTACGACGATAGAATATAAAAGCACCTATTGTATCAATTTCATAAGCTTCTAATATCTGTTTTGTTTCTTCCTGACTTAAACATAGATATTGTGCCATTTTATTGACTAATGCTTCACTTGTTGCAGGTCTTTGGCCTTTAATGATCTTATGTAGTGTAGAACGATCTATTTCTAAGTATTGTGCAAATTGTGTTATATTCGTTTTCTTTTTATTAATATAAAACGATAATAGTTCTGATAGAGACATAGTTATATCCTCCCTTACTCATAATTATATCACGGAACTATTTAGCTAAGATATAATCAAATATTTTTTATTAACTCCTTAATATAGGTTTTATCGCATATAACTTTAATACATAACTTATTTAAATGGTTTATACTAAGTATAGGAGATGATAATGTGCAAACATTTTCACAACAATTGCATACGCTCTCTTTTGGTGCTAGACTTAATATGGTTGGATAGTCAACTAAAGAGGTGAGAAAGATGGATAAGAAAGAGAACTTCATGAGTGATAATGCATTACTGTATCGTGCGGCTATTAAATATTATGATAATAGATTAAAGAGATATGATATAGGTTATGGACAGGTTGTGAATCTGATGATGGTTCATGAACATCCTGGTATTACTATGAAGGAATTGTCTTCAAGTGGTTCTGTGGATAAAGGAACAATCACCAAGAGTATATCTAAGTTGCAGGAGGCGGGCTATATTCGTGTAGAAGAGAATACTCTTGATAAACGTTCTAAGAGGCTTAAAACAACACCTAAAGCGAAAGATGTGATTGCGGAAATGTATCTTGCGAGAAAAGACTGGTGGTCACATCTAACATCTGATCTGACTTTAGAAGAAGTGGATCAGTTAGAAAAGACAATGCATCTATTGGTCAAGAAAGCAATAGAAGAACCCGCTTATCAGAATCATTTTCGCATCTTTGGTTTTCAAAAGCTCACTCTTCTAGATTATCCAGGAAAGATGGCATGTACTCTATTTACTGGAGGATGTAATTTTAAATGTCCTTTCTGTCATAATTCTGATTTAGTTTTCTTACCAGAAAATATGGTGGAGATTGAACAGGAGGATGTCCTTGAATTCTTAGAAAAGAGAAAGAATATATTAGAGGGTGTATGTATTACAGGTGGAGAACCTTTATTACAGGCTGGTATTGTGGATTTCTTAAGAGTGATCAAGGATATGGGGTACTCTATTAAATTAGATACAAATGGTTCTTTTCCTAATAAGTTAAAAGAATTGGTAGAAGAAGGTCTTGTAGACTATGTAGCAGTAGATATTAAGAATGCCCCTAAGAAATACAATAAGACAATTGGTTTAGAAGGTTATCGTCTTGATTCTATTAAAACAACAGTCCAGTATTTATTAGAAAATCATGTGGATTATGAATTCAGAACGACAATTATTAAAGAATTTCATACAGAAAATGATATGAGACTAATTGGAGAATGGATCAAAGGTGCTAAGCGTTATTATCTTCAAAACTTTGAAGATAATGAGAATGTGATTCAAAAAGGTTTACATGCATGCTCATTAGAAACACTCCAGAGTTATAAGAAGATTTTAGAAGAATATGTTGATGAATGTGAAATCAGAGGGATAGAAGAAAGGATATGATAATATGTACCAGGTCATTAAAAGAGATGGTAAGATTACAGAATTTGATTTAAAGAAAATAACCCGTGCGATTGAAAAAGCATTTATTTCATTAAAGAAAGAATATCATCCAAGTGTGATTGATATGCTTGCATTAAAGGTCACAAGTGATTTTGAAAAGAAGATCAAGGATCATAAGATTGCAGTAGAAGATATCCAGGATAGTGTAGAGGATATCTTATCACAGGCAGGTTATAGTGATGTGGCGAAGTCTTATATTCTTTATCGTAAACAGAGAGAGAAAGTAAGAAATATGAAGTCTACGATTCTTGATTATAAAGATTTAGTGAATAGTTATGTGAATGCGACTGACTGGAGAGTAAAAGAGAATTCTACTGTCACTTATTCTGTTGGTGGGTTGATTCTAAGTAACAGTGGTGCCATTACTGCAAATTATTGGTTATCTGAAATATATGATCAGGAGATTGCGGATGCACATAGAGATGGTGATTTCCATATTCATGATTTAAGTATGTTGACAGGTTATTGTGCAGGATGGTCTTTAAAACAATTGATTCAGGAAGGTTTAGGAGGCATTCCAGGTAAGATTACATCTAAACCAGCTAAACATCTTGCGTCATTATGTAACCAGATGGTGAACTTCTTAGGTATTATGCAGAATGAATGGGCAGGTGCTCAGGCTTTCTCTTCTTTTGATACTTATTTAGCACCATTTGTAAAGGTAGATAATCTTCCATATGATCAAGTTAAGAAATGTATTGAATCATTTATTTATGGTGTCAATACACCTTCACGCTGGGGAACACAGGCTCCTTTCTCTAATATTACTTTAGACTGGACAGTACCAAATGATTTAGCTGAATTGAATGCGATAGTTGGTGGAAAAGAAATGGACTTCCGCTATAAGGATTGTCAGAAAGAAATGGACATGATTAATAAAGCCTTTATTGAAGTGATGATTGAAGGTGATGCGAATGGTCGTGGATTCCAGTACCCTATTCCTACTTACTCTATCACAAAGGATTTTGATTGGTCTGAAACAGAAAATAATAAACTATTATTTGAAATGACTGCAAAGTTTGGTACACCCTATTTCTCTAACTATATTAATTCAGATATGGAACCAAGTGATGTCAGATCAATGTGTTGTCGATTAAGACTTGACTTAAGAGAATTAAGAAGAAAGAGTGGAGGATTCTTTGGTTCAGGTGAATCAACAGGATCAGTAGGTGTCGTTACTATTAACCTTCCACGTATTGCTTATTTATCGCATAATGAACAGGAATTCTATGAAAGACTGGATCACTTAATGGATCTTGCTGCAAGATCATTAAAGGTAAAAAGAGATGTGATTAGTAAGTTATTAGAAGAAGGTCTTTACCCTTATACTAAACGTTATTTAGGTTCATTTAAGAATCATTTCTCTACTATTGGCTTAGTAGGTATGAATGAAGCCACACTCAATGCGAACTGGCTTAAAGAAGACTTAACACATGCAGATGCACAGGAATTTGCGAAGGATGTATTAAAACATATGCGTGAAAGATTAGTGATCTATCAGGAAGAATATGGTGACTTATATAACCTAGAAGCAACACCTGCAGAATCTACATCTTATCGTCTTGCGAAGCATGATAAGAAGAAATATCCAGATATCATTACTGCCACTAAAGAGGGTAATACACCTTACTATACAAACTCATCTCATTTACCAGTAGGTTATACAGATGACTTATTTACTGCCTTAGATATTCAGGATGAATTACAGACTCTTTATACATCAGGTACTGTATTCCATGCCTTCTTAGGTGAAAAGTTACCAGACTGGAAAGGTGCTGCAACACTTGTAAGAAAGATTGCGGAAAACTATAAACTTCCTTATTATACAATTTCACCTACTTATTCTATTTGTGAAGATCATGGTTATCTTGTAGGTGAACAGCCTATATGTCCTGTATGTGGTAAACCAACAGAAGTATGGAGCCGTATTACAGGTTACTATAGACCAGTTAAGAACTGGAATGAAGGTAAAGCACAGGAATTTAAGGAACGTAAAACATATGATATGGGTCACTCAGTACTAAGTGGCAGACATATGAAGAAGATCAAAGAAGAACAGGCACAACCTGTTATACAGAATGAAAAGCTTTATTTATTCACAACAAAAACATGTCCTAACTGTCGTATTATTAAGAAGATATTAGAAGATGAACATGTAGACTATGAATTAATAGATGCAGAAGAACAAGTAGACCTCACAAAGAGATTCTCTGTTATGCAGGCGCCTACTCTTGTCGTTGCGAATGATAAGAGCTATGCGAAATATGTGAATGTGTCTAATATTAGAAAATATATAGAAGAAAGATCATAACCAAAGTGGGCATCACTAAAAGTGATGCCCATTTCTTTCAAAGTAAAAAGAAGACTGTGAGATCATTCGATTTCATAATCTTCTTTGACTTCTATTGTTTCTTCAAAATACCCACCTTTTGAATCTCTTATTTCTTCAAAAGTCTTTTGGTAAATATATGCTTTATAGCATAAGAATACTAGTAGTACAACAAGCGCAACAGATAAGAAAATCTTTAATAATCTTCTTACCTTTGCTTTTTCAATCAGGTTGTCCATATCTTCCTGCTCATAGTAACTAATAATAACTTCCTTAGGTGTACCAAGTCTTTCTACAACTTCATCATATGTCATATCATGAGAACCATCATCAATATTATCTATGAGTTTTCTTATATATTCTTTTTCAGATTTACCATAAGAAGCAAATAGATACTTACATTGTTTAATATACTTTTTAACGTTTTTATTGTAAGTCATGCTCTTCCTCCATAAATGTATCAATAATACTTGTCATCTCTTTGTATTCTTTGTATATGCTCTCTAGGTACTCTTTTCCAGATGGCTCCAAATGATAATATATTCTTGTCATTCTCTTTCCAACAAGCTTTTTCTCACTTGATATATAGCCTAGATCTTCAAACTTATAAAGAACAGGATACATACTTCCTTCTTTGATATCTATCTTACCATTTGTAAGTTCTTTAATGGAATGAGTGATCTCATACCCATAACAATCTCTTATTGAAAGAATCTTAAGAAACAACATTTCTAGTTTAAAAAAGTTATTATTCTTTTTTGGCATAATGTTACCTCCATATAAAAATGGTATCATGAATATATTTGTTAGACAATATATAGAAAAACTATATAGTGGTTGACAAAAAGATAAACCACATGATAACATTTAAGTGAAGTAAACGTTTACATTTGTGCTAAAAATGGAGTGTTAAATATGAAAAAATTAATTGTGCTTTCTTTTTTGGCTGTTGCTTGTGTAGTATCGCTGGCTAATATTGAAGTTGATGCTTCAGATGATACAGTTATTAATCAATATCTACTTTTGAAAAATGAATACAATATAACTAAATCAAGATATATGCTGTCTGAAACTCATAATAATGCAGTGAAGTTAAATAAAGCAGGAAAGGATATTGATTGTTTTAAAAATCGTATTTATGAATTAAAAGGTAAATCAAGAGAGGAATTGAAAAGATATAAGTATACAAATTCTCAAATTGATGCGATAAAGAATTATGATGGAACAGAAGAAATGACTGTAAAAGCCTCTTCAAAAATCAAGTTTAGCGTTAAGAAGAATATATTAAGTTATGATGCGAAAACAGGATTGTCTACTGTTAAAGCAACAGTAAGCTTTAGCTGGAATGGAACACCTGAAGATTATGGAAATGATGCTTTTGCGATGGCATATGAAACAGATAATAATCATATTTTTAAGGAAGTTTCATCCGTTACTTCTTTATTAAAATACAAGGAATTCAAATCCTATAAGAGTGTAAAAACATGGACGAAGTCAGCGATTAAGAAAGGTGATCAAGATGTTATTGGATCATATGGATGGTCATTTCCTTTAAGAATAAAAGGTGATCAATATTATGCGTATTTGTATAAGGGATCTTTTTCTATAACAGGAGTAGTAAGTGGAAAATTAAAATATTTCAATGTGCGTTACTTATACAGTCATAAATCATCTATAGTTCCAACAGGATTTGGAATTAGTATATCTAGAGGTATGTCTTCTGCAGGAATAGTACTCACAAAAAGATCTCGACATAAAGGGTATCCTGAAAAACATGGTGGCGTTGTGACTTGTTCATAATCTTAATGAATTATAAGGAGATAATAAAATGAAGAAATTATTGATGATAATATTTTTATTCTTTTTGGTAACTTATGGGTGTCATGTACTAACTCTAATTAATTTAGAGATATTCATGTATATATTTAATGCATGGCAGGATTTTGAATTTTATAACGTGCTCTTTAGTATATACACTGCCTGTGCTATAGTTGTAATAACTATGTATCTTTTGCATAAGAAAAAGAATTAATACACGGGAAAAGACCAATCACTATTATTGATATACTTTGTTTGTTGATACAAATATGAGGCTGTTGAACTTCAACAGTCTTTTATTTTATAAAAACACTTGATTATATAGTTAGTTTATGCTAACCTATAGATAGTTAGTAAGAACTAACTAGGAGGTCAAGTGTGAAACAAAAATCAATCAAAACGTATAAAAAAAGACAAACTTAAAAACAAGTTTGAATAATTTAGAAAAAATAGAATAATTGAATATTATGGTTTAGTTAATTTAGAAACGTCAAAACCTGATTTCTTAAGAAACTCAATTGCTGATTCTTCT
>OJKO01000087.1_pt1 | contig 42494 bp, 45 predicted proteins | sample 1596541 | NCBI WGS metagenome assembly OJKO01 (sample SAMEA4350163, study PRJEB24818) | metagenome | biome: human; feature: gut; material: faeces | place: Denmark | collected 2013-09
GTATACCACCTCTCTTTGATTATACTATTATATCGAGAGGCACACTAGAGTTTTGGTGGATTTGAGTTTGGTTATATATTTGTGTCCGCGCAACGAAGGCGCGGGGAAATGGAGGAAATTATGAACAAAGACTTTCTATGGGGTGGCGCAGTGGCTGCCAATCAGTATGAAGGTGGTTATAATGAAGGAAACAAAGGTTTAAGTGTGACTGACGTCATGTCTTCTGGAGATGTAAATCACCCTCGAGAAATATCGTTTGAAATAAAGAAGGATAACTATTATCCAAACCATTTTGGTATTGATTTTTATCATCATTATAAGGAGGATATTAAACTATTTGCAGAAATGGGCTTTAAATGTTTTCGTTTAAGTATTGCATGGCCTCGTATTTATCCTCATGGTGATGAGTTAGAACCTAATGAAGAAGGTTTAAAGTATTATGACGATGTATTTGACGAATGTTTAAAGTATGGTATTGAACCTGTAGTTACTTTATCACACTTCGAAATGCCTCTCTATCTTGCAAAAGAATATGATGGATGGCGTAATAGAAAGCTTATTGAGTTCTTTGAGAGATATGCAATTACTTGCTTTGAAAGATATAAGAATAAAGTGAAATACTGGATGACTTTTAATGAAATCAATAACCTTATTGATACTGATAATCCTTTTAATGCGTGGACTGGTGCTGGTGTACTATATAGAGAAGATGAAGATGTAGAAAAGACAATGTATCAAATCTCTCATTATCAGTTTGTTGCAAGTGCAAAAGCAGTACAAAGAGCAAAAGAAATCAATCCAGAAATGCAGGTAGGATGTATGCTTCATTTTGGTCCTATTTATCCTGCATCATGTGATCCAAAAGATATCTTTGCGGGTATTAAAGCAATGGATAAACGTTACTTCTTTAGTGATGTTCATGTAAGAGGCTATTATCCTGCTTATACATTAAAACATTGGGAAAGAAATCATATTCATTTAGATATCACTGATGAAGACCTTGTTGACCTAAAGAAAGGTAAAGTAGACTATATTGGATTTAGTTATTATAAATCAACAATTGCACAATATGATGCTGAAAACAACTTTGTAGAAGTTCAGAATCCTTTATTAAAGAAGAGTGATTGGGGATGGGCTATAGATCCAACAGGATTAAGAAATATCTTAAACGAAGTATATGAAAGATACCAGAAACCGATGTTTATTGTGGAAAATGGTTTTGGTGCTTATGACAAATTAGAAAATGGAATGATCAATGATGATTACCGTATTGATTATCTAAGAAATCATATTAGTGAAATGAAAAAAGCAATAGACCTTGATGGTGTAGAAGTTTTAGGTTATACACCATGGGCCGCTATTGATATTGTAAGTGCCTCAACAGGAGAACTTGCAAAAAGATATGGCTTCATTTACGTAGACTTAGATGATCAGGCAAAAGGTACTGGAAACAGATATAAGAAAGCATCCTTTGAATGGTATAAACAAGTTATTTCATCTAATGGTGAGAAGTTATAGGAGATAATAATATGGAAAAATTCATAAACGAAAAAGTTGTGGTATATATTTCAAAATTCACAAATACAAAAGTTATTAAAGCATTAAAAGATGGCATGATGTTCTCATTACCATTCTTGATGATTGGTTCCTTATTCTTATTAATTGCGAATCTACCCATTAAATCATTAAATACATTAGTTGCAGAATGTGGTTTAGCAGATATCTGTTCACAGGTTTATTCATCTACATTCTCATTAATGGCTTTGTTTACAGTAGTAGGTATCACTTATTCTTATCTTAAGAATGATAAAATCTCAACTGCAGTCAATGGTGCTTTAACTGGTTTAGCTGCATTTGTGTTACTTACACCTTCTTCTAAAGTGTTAGAAAACGGTGAAGCAGTAACTGGTGTTATTTCTAAGGACTGGACAGCAGGACAGGGAATGATATGTGCCATCCTAATTGGATTCTTAGTAGGGTACATATATTCATTATGTATTAGAAAAGATATCCGTGTAAAAATGCCTGAAGGTGTTCCTCCAGGAGTCGCAGATTCTTTCTCATCATTATTACCAACAGGTATTATTACTATTATTTGTGCTATTATCTATGCAGTATGCCATTTTGTGTTTAAAACTACATTTGCTGAATTGATCTATTCAGCTATTCAGATTCCTTTACAGGGTGTGACTGATTCATTTGCTGGTGTAGTAATTATGACAGTTATGATGTCATTATTATGGTGGACTGGTGTTCATGGTGGTTCTATCTGTGGTGGTATTCTTTCACCAATCCTACAGGCTAACATGGCAGCTAACCAGAAGATTCTAGATTCTGGTGTAGCCTTAACTGTTCAGAATGGTGGTCATATCTTTACTCAGCAGTTCTGGGATAACTTCTTATGTATGTCTGGTGCTGGTATTGTGATTGGATTAGTCATTTATATTACATTCTTCGCAAAATCAGAATCACTACGTAGCTTAGGTAAATTATCAATTGTCCCTAACATCTTTAATATCAATGAACCAATTATCTTTGGTACACCAATTGTATTAAATATTTACTTACTTGTACCATTTGTTCTTGTTCCATTGATTATTGGTATCAGTAGTTATCTACTTATGTATTTTGGCATTCTACCTTTATTTAGTGGTGTTATGGTTCCTTGGACAACTCCACCAATTATCTCAGGTTTCTTAATTGGAGGATGGAAAGTTGCGTTATGGCAGTTAGTGATGATTATCATTTCATTCGTTGTTTATTTCCCATTTATTAAGAAGATAGATACCTTAAGTTCTAAAAACGAAAATAAATAATACAGAGAAGATGGTTGCAAACTTGCACCATCTTTTTAAAATCGGAAATACGTTAATAAATTGAGTTGAATGGTTATAAAAAAAGAAAATTTCCAAGATAAAAACGAAAAATCTGTTTTTATCTTGGAAAATGCTGAGAATAACAAGGAGAAGCTCTTTTATTTTGAAAAATAGCTATTAAAAATACTGTTGACTATTTATATGAAAAAAAACTATAATGGCTTCGGTGGACAAAAACATTTATGTTTTATGTGATGCGACGCCTGCGTTGCGTCACTTTTTTTTATTTTAGTTGATCTCATAGTACATAAACTATGAGATTTTTATTTATACCTCAAACTTGGCATGTAGATTGCAATATATATAAGTGAATAAAGAATGGAGGTATTCTATGTACGATGTAACAGCAACAGGTGAACTCTTAATAGACTTCACAAGAAATGGCTTAAGTAAACAAAACAATCGTGTTTATGAAGCTAATCCAGGAGGTGCACCATGTAATGTACTTGCTATGCTTGGAAAATTAGGTTATAAAACCGCATTTATTGGAAAAGTAGGAAATGATGAGTTTGGAAAACTATTAAAGAATACAATCTCAGAACAAAAGATTGATTCTATAGGTCTTGTAATGGATCCAGATGCAAAAACAACACTTGCTTTTGTAGATAATGATGAAACAGGAGACCGCAGCTTCTCTTTCTATAGAAAGCCAGGCGCAGATATGATGCTTAGGGAAGACGAAGTGAATTATGAATTAATTGATAACTGCCGTATCTTCCACTTTGGCTCTTTGTCTATGACGGATGAACCGGTGAGATCTGCCACTTATGCGATGATTGATTATGCAAAAAAGAAAAATAAGATTATTTCTTTTGACCCTAACTTAAGACCACCTTTATGGGAAAGTGAAGATCTTGCAGCTAAACAGATCTGGTATGGTATTGAACAGTGCGATATCTTAAAGATTGCAGATAATGAGATTGAATGGCTCACAGGTACTGATGATTATGATAAGGGAATTGAAATCATTAGAGAAAGAACACATGCAAAACTCATCAATGTTACACTTGGTCCAAATGGTAGTATTGCTTACTATGGCAATCATAAAGTATTTATGGAGCCTTATTTAAATAAGGACACTATAGAAACAACAGGTGCAGGTGACACATTTGGAGCCTGTGCACTTCATGCAGTACTTAAAAATGGATTAGACAATATGACTGAAGAGAATTTAAAAGAAATGCTTCAGTTTGCGAATGCAGCGGCTTCTTTAATTACAACTAAGAAGGGCGCATTAAGAGTAATGCCGGAAGAAAAAGAAATTAAAGATTTAATGAATAAAAACTAAAAGTTGGCATTACAATTGCAGTATATATAAGTGAAAAGAAAAAGAAAGGAGAAAATAAAAAATAAGAAAACTAAAAGTTGGCACGACAATTGCAACTTATATAAGCGTAAGGGGGATATCAAAATGAGACACATTTTAATCGCAACACATGGGTTACTTGCTTCAGGTGCAAGATCAACAATGGAATTCTTAATCGGTAATGTAGATAACGTAGACTATATTACAGCTTATGTAGATGGACAGAAACCTATCAATGAGCAGATTGAAGAATATTTCGCAAAGATTCCACAGGAAGATGAAGTAGTCATCTTTACTGATATTAAGGGTGGAAGTGTAAATCAGAAGATGATTCCATATTGTGTAAGGGAAAACACTTTCTTGGTATCAGGATTCAATTTAGCTGTTCTTATTGAAGTCACTATGACTCCAGAAAAACTTACTAATGAGTTCTTAAAGGCTAAGATTGAAGAAGCGAGAGAACAGTTATGCTTAGTAGAAATTGAAAAAAACAATATAGAAGAAAACGATGACGATTTTCTTCTATAAGAAAGAGAGGAAAAGAAAATGATTGTTTGTTTAAGAGTAGACGAAAGATTAATTCATGGACAGGTTGCTATGACTTGGACAAAGGAATTAAAGCTTCATGGTTTAGTTGTTGCAAGTGATGAAGCAGCATCAAACGAATTACAGAAGATGTCATTAAAGATGGCAGTGCCAGAAGGTATTAAATGTATTATTAAATCAGTAGAAGGCGTTTCATCAATCTTAGATGATCCTAGATCAGAAAAGATGCGCTTGATGGTTCTTGTACCTACAGTACGTGATGCTGTTACTTTATGTAAGAAATACAAGAATATTCAAATGGTTAACTTAGGTAACGCTGGAAAGATGACTTCAGGAGAAAAGATTACTTTAACTAAAGAAGTTATGTTGACTCAAGAAGAATTAGACGCATTAAAAGAATTAATTGAGTTATATCCAAATACATTCTTCCAGGGTACACCTTCAATGGAAAAGAAGCTTGCTACAAACGTATTAAAAAATTTATAAGAGATAGGAGAGAGTTATTATGTTAAACGCATTTTTCGTCGCATTGGCAGTATTCGTAGGCGTTGGAGGACACGAATTATTCGGTATGGTCATGTTAAGTAGACCAATCGTTGTTGCACCTCTTACTGGTTTATTGCTAGGAGATGTTCAGACAGGTTTATTAGTTGGGGCATCATTAGAATCAATCTTTATGGGAGTTGTCAATGTAGGTATCTCAAGTACTGCTGAACCAGCTCTAGCTGCAGGTCTTGCTACAGCATTTACAATCCAGATGGGTGGAAATGTTGGTACTATTATTCCAATCGTATTCCCACTTGCTGTATTAGGTCTTCAGTTCATGAACTTTATTTTCTCATTCGTTATTGGTCCATTCGCACCAAAATTTGAACAGCTAGCTTTAGAAGGTAAAGATAAATCAATCACAGCCCTTCACTTTGGTTTATGGGTATTACACTATGGTTTATATGCTTTAATTCCATTCTTTGCTGTATGGTTAGGATCTGATGTTGTACAGACAATCTTACAGTCAATTCCTAAGGTAATCATGAATGGTTTAACAGTTGCTGGTAACATGCTTCCTGCTGTAGGTATGGCTATGTTAATGCAGATGTTATGGGATAAGAAAACTGGTATTTACTATATTCTTGGATTTGTTGCAGTGGCTTATTTAAAATTACCACTCATCGCTATCGCAGTATTAGGTGTTGTTATCGCATTAGTAACAGCACAGCGTGATATGCAGTTAAAAGATATGATGGCTAAACCAGCTGTTGCAAGTGCATCAGCTAATGACAGTGAAGAGGAGGACTTTTTCGCATGAAACTAATGAATAACATTGATAAAGAAGAAAAGAAATTAATCAGAAAGATGTTCTGGAGATCAGGTGCTATGTATGCATCTGTTAACCCAGTTACTATGGGTGGTGCAGGTTTCTGTTATGCTATGATTCCATTCATCAACCATTTCTATAAGAATGATGAAAAGAAAAGACGTGAAGCTCTTGCAAGACATGTCTCTTACTTCAGTACTACAGTACCTCTTGCATCATTTGTAATGGGTATTGCTGGTTCAATGGAAAAAGAAAACAGTGAAAAACCAGACTTTGATGCTAATGCAATTGGCTCTATTAAAACAAGTTTAATGGGTCCTTTAGCTGGTATTGGTGACTCATTATTCTGGGGTGTATGGAGAGTAGTTTGTGCAGGTCTTGCTATTGGTTTTGCTAATGCTGGTAACATCCTTGCTCCAATTATCTTCTTAGTATTATTCAACGTACCAAACTTCCTATGCAGATACTATGGTGCATGTTTAGGATATTCTTTAGGGGCTAAGTATATTGAAAAATTATATGCAAACGGCATGATTGAAATCCTTACAAAAGCAGCAGGTATTGTTGGTTTAATTATGGTTGGCGCTATGACTAGCCAGACAGTCGTATTCAAGACAATTCTTGAATTCAAGATGAAGGGACAGTCATTAATGAATGTTCAGTCAGCTCTTGATAGTATCTTTAAAGGTATCGTTCCATTATTAATGACATTTGGCTGCTATAAGCTACTAAATAAGAAAGTGAACGTTATCGCCATCATCTTCGGAATTGTTGCACTAGGAATCGTTTTATCACTATTAGGTATTTGCTAGTAAATATCACAGGAGGTCGCTTTGAATACAATGAAATGCAATCCATTCTATATGCTCAAGATCAAGAATGGAATCTATAGTACAGACAACACAATCAGTTATTATCGCAATAAGCTTCCAGATGATACATTTTCATTTGATTCGTCTAATCAAAAAGTTCAAGCCAACCTTGATGAATTTGGCACAATTAAAAACCTTACCTTCTTTCATCACAACTACTACATGGAAAGCAAACCAGGTGTATGGGTAGGAAAAGACTTTGTCCAGGAACATGATCTTTCTGTCTCTATCACATGGAATGGTAAAAGAACTGAATTAAAATCTGATAATGTAGATGTCGTATCTGATCTTGCAGACAATCTTTTTCCAAGAAGTATTCATCATTTTAACTATGGAACAGTAAGCTTAATTGCTTGTGCACCTATTACTCATGATGGAGAAAGATTAAGTAGTTTGATGTATGCTATTATCGTTGAGAACCAAAGCGATACAGAAGGAGAAGGAGTCTTAGAACTTCCTTCTCTTTATAAAAAGAAATACTCTGATACAAGAAATGTATTAATAGAATGCCGTGAGACACAATCTCACAACTGTATTTCATTTACTTTACCACCTCATTCTCAAAAAGAATTTATGATTGCTTTCACTGATCCTAATGCATATCAGGATACACAGAAGCTGTTTAGTAGAAGTATTGATGAATGGCTCAAAGAAACATGTCAGTATTATAAACAATGCATAGGTACAGTCCATTTTGATGATGACCCAATGGCGGGCTACTTAATTGAAAGAGCTTATCAACAGGCGTCCGGTGCTTTCGCCATGAATGGGTATAATCAAATACTTGGTTCAAATTGGGGCACTTACCCCGTTACTCCTCATATATGGAATAAAGATATGTATTATTCCAGCCTACCTTATACAATGACTGAACCAGACCTATGTAAAAAAACAATAAAATGGTTTGCCCAATATGGTATCAAATACCCAGGTACTAAATTTGAAGGCGGCATCTTCCATTCATTAAGTAATTCTCTATCAGTGATTCTTCTTTCTGGTGCATATTATGATTATTTTGTTGATAAACATTTCTTTTTAGATAACGAAGATCTCTATAAACAGATGAAGGAAATCCTTAACGAAGTCATTACTTCTAGAAATCCAGATGAACCACATCTATACCACAGTATCTGGATTTCAGACGCCTACTCCCTTGGCACATATCATACAGGATCTAACATTTGTGTATATCGTGCATGTCGTTCCCTATCAAGACTTGCACTTGAAATCTTTGACGAGAAGGAATATGCGATTGAACTAGAAAATGAGGCCCAGGCAATCAAGAATGATATAGAGAAATATATGACTGTAGAAACGAATGGTCATCGTATTTTTCTAGAAGGTATTGCATCACTTGATCCAGATGCAAAAGAACATATGTCAGATGAGTGTTATCGTAAAGAGATGCTTGATCAAGGACTTCAGTTCTTAACTGACGTGGATCATGACGGTACTATCACATTAAGAATGCATGATGGTGAAGAATCAGACACTACATTATTGAAATATTATGGCTATGAGGCAGGAGACAGGACAACTCACTATGGACAATTCAGTTCAAGTGATGAGAATCCTACTTATAGTAAGCTGAGCAGAGGGATTAAATGGGGTAACCAGTCAGGTGCAACATTCCCAGGATATATTTCAATATTGAATGGTGCAGATAATGTAGAAAACTGGAGTGGAGAAAACGGCAGATTTAAAGAATTAGAAAGACTGGCTGATTTAGATGGCAGCTGGTGGTGGTGGCCTTATAAAGTAGGGGCACCTACTGGAGATGTCACACGAATGAACAGTTGTGGTAAATGTGGATGGGCATCAGGTATCTTTTATATCTTGTTCATTACAGAATTCTTAGGAATCAACTATGATGCACCAAACAAACACTTAACGATTCATCCGAAGGAATTTATTGGAAACTTCTTCTGGGAGGATTTCCATATCGGTGAATCAAGATTTGATATCAAGGTAACTGATCAGCACATTCACATTATCAATAAAAATAATTATTCAATTACTGTCAATCAACATGCAGTAAAGGAAGGAGAAGATTATGAATTTACTAAGTAATATCATGACATATAAAGGAGAACGTTCTAGAGCTGTTTCACCAGAAAACCCAACTGGTGAAAAAGGCAAAGCTTGTATGGAAGCAAGTGCTCTTGGTCCATCAAGAAAGGGCCGTGGAAGCATTAAGTTACCAATGGGTGAAGAAACAGTGATTGCGGATATTAAGGGTCCAGGTATTATTAGACATATGTGGATGACAATCCGTGAAAATACTGAAAAAGGCAGCTTCGTCATGAGGGATGTTGTCATGAGAATCTATTGGGATGGTAGTAAAACACCTGCAGTAGAAGCCCCTATTGGTGATTTCTTCTGTAATGGTTTTGGTGAAAGATGTGATGTCGCTTCTTTACCAATCGTAGTTAATCCTACTGGAGGAATGAACAGCTACTTTGAAATGCCATTCGCAAAAAGAGCCGTCATTACAATGACAAATGAACATCCAAAAGATATTACATCTTTCTTCTATACAATTAATTATGCTGAAGTTGATGCTTTACCTGAAAATTGTTTATATTTCCATGCTTATTGGCGCAGAGAACGTCAGACTGAACTTGCAAAAGACTATGTCATCTTAGATGATGTAAAAGGTAAAGGCTACTATGTAGGTACTTATCTTGGTTTAACTGCATTAGAAAGATATTGGTGGGGTGAAGGAGAATTCAAGTTCTACCTAGATGGTGATGAAGATTATCCAACAGTTTCATCAACCGGTTCAGAAGATTATTTCGGTGGTGCCTGGGCATTCCATCAGAAAGATGAACTAGGAAGACCTTCAGTGAAACCATATTCTAACTTATTTTTAGGGTATCCATTCTATTCAACAAAGGATAAGACAAGAGAAAGATTTGAAACAGGTAAGTTGAATGCTGTTCATGCTTTTGGTAATGACAGCCTTCCACGTCATGGCTTATATAGATTCCATATTTTGGATCCAATTGCCTTTGATGAAGATATCAAAGTGACATTACAGCAGATTGGTAACGATGATCTTTCATTATATGAAAGACAGGATGATGTTTGTACAGTCGCTTATTGGTATTGTGATCATAAAGAAGGATTCGATAAAGAATTCCCAAATAGAAGAGCAAGACTCCCAAGATAGTCTGACAGGAAGATATACGCATATCTTCCTTTTCATGCGTGTAGGAGTTAAATTGTTTTCTTCAAATCTTCAAGGTATAATTATGAGTAAGGAGGTATCATGATGGATGTAAAAGAAAAGGTTTATATGTCACTCAAGGAATCTTTAAATGAGTCTGAAAAGATTCCTACATCTTTAATTGCAGATAATCTTCATTTAAGCAGACAGATTGTGACACATTATTTAAATCAACTTTTTGATGAGGGAAAAGTAAAGAAAACAGATACAAGACCGACTTACTGGTATATAGAAAAAGAAGAACAGAATGCACCTGTCGAAGAAGAATTAGATTCAGAAGTATTTGATTCTATGATTGGTGCTACAGGAAGTCATAAGAAAATAGTAGAAATGTGTAAAGCATCTGTTTCTTATCCACCAAATGGTCTTCCAATTCTTATTATTGGTGAAAGTGGTGTAGGTAAAAGCTATATCGCAAAGCTTATTTATAGTCATGCATTACAAACAGGCAGTATTGATAAAAAAGCACCTTTTGTCGTATTAAACTGTGCAGACTATGCCAATAACCCTGAACTTCTTTCTGCTACATTACTTGGTTATAAGAAAGGAAGCTTTACAGGGGCTGATTCTGATAAAACAGGATTATTACAGGAAGCAGATGGTGGTTATCTTTTCTTAGATGAAGTACATCGTTTATCATTTGAAAACCAGGAAAAACTATTTGTATTTATGGATACAGGTCAATATCGACCTCTTGGTGATTCTAAATGGAGACATTCAAATGTGAGATTCATATTTGCGACAACAGAAAACCCACAAGAAGTCTTATTAGAAACATTTAGAAGAAGAATCACATTACAGATTACTATTCCTAATATTACTGAACGTCCTTTGCAGGAACGTCTAGAACTCATTGAAACATTCTATAAAGAAGAAGCATCTAAAATAAAGAAAAACCTCACTATTTCTAGTGGGGCTGTCAAAATGTTGTGTTTCTCTAAGTTCCCAGGTAATATTGGTAGACTAAGAAATCTGATTCAGGTCAGTTGTGCAGAAGCCTATTTCAAGCATGGCAAAAAAGACAATCTTCTTATTTCTGAAGCAGAGCTTATTCATGCAGGTGGAGATATACCTGTTAATACAGCAGGATTTCAGGCTGAGCGTAATATGGAAATATCTATTACATGGAATCAACCTAAAGAATGTATTCATCAAGAATATTATGATGAACATCATTCAGAAATCATGAATTTATTTCATAAGATAGAAACTGCATCATGGGGGCAGATAGACCAGCTTTATTTGAACTTTCGTGCTATTTTAAGAAAAATCCATCCTACTCATAACAACTTTACAGAACAGCGTTTTTTTATGCATATCTGTAAGGATATATTGATTCGTTATGGTGTCAAGATGAATGATTCCTGTGGTAAAGAATTATATATTCTTTATATAACATTCAATCAAATGTGTATTGATAAGGAACAGGAATGGAAGCTTAAAGCTTATTTTGAACAATCATGCCCTCGTGCTTTCTATGTTGCAAGTCGAATTATCCTTGAATTAAAGAAATATGAATTGCAGCTAGAAGATAATCTTGCATTCTTGTTTGCCTTAGCTATTCATGAATATATCAGTGAATCATTAGAATTAAATGGTCTCATTGCAGCCCATGGTGATACAACAGCATCTAGTATTGCGAAGGTTGTCAATCAGGCGTGTGGTACCTTTATTATGGAAGGTATTGATATGCCTATGGATACAACTCTTGATCAGACTGTCGAAAAGGTACAGGATTACTTGCTTCACTCTGCAAAGGGTAAAGGACTTATCTTACTTGTTGATACTGGATCATTAAGAAGTATGTATTCAAAAATTAAGAATAACTTATCCGGTGATTTGTTGATTATTAATAATGTCTCTACAGCTATAGCCCTAGATGTTGGTTTAAAGATGTTGGGACATGGTTCATTTGAACAGATTGTAGAAAGTACTAAAAAGATTAATAGCTTTGATGTTCAGTTCTTTGAAGGTTTATCTAAAGATAAGAATATAATTATTTCATGCATGTCCGGTGTTGGTATTGCGGAAAAGATACAGGAAATCATGAAGAAGACTTTAGGAGACTGTGGTCTTGATTTTGTGACTATGGAATATAAGAAACTCCTCGATCTACTTGATGAAAATGAATCTAAGAATTTCGATCAAACTCTTATGATTCTCACAACATCTCCTCTTCATGATGGTATCTCTACACCTTGGCTGAGTGTTTATGATATATTAGATGGCCATGGTGAAGAAAACCTATGGAATGCATTAAGAAGTGTAGTCACACCAGAACAATTTGAAGCATTAAAGAATGAATTTGTACGCTTCTTTACGATTGAAGGTATTGTCAGTCGATTACAGTTCCTCAATCCTACAGTCGTTATTCAGGATGTAGAAATGATCCTTCATCGTTATGAAGATTATTATAAGCTGGAAATGTCAGGGCATATAAGATTAAATCTCTATATGCATATCGCATTTATGTTTGAACGTCTAATGACTGCAGATGATACGGATGATGAAGAAGAACCTACAAATCCATCACAAAAAGAATTCTATCGTATCTCAAAAATTGTTTTCCAGGATGTAGAAAAGAAATATCGTATTCATATAGATAATTATGAATTATCTATATTGTATGAATTATTGAACAAAGTTATTAAGGAGCCAATAGGCTTAGATGAAGCTTGAACTTAAACAAGGTCAAAAACATCAAATATATCAGAAACAGATTGAAAAGAATCAGATCTTACAGATGGACGTCCAACAACTTCTTGCCCACATAGAGAAGATTTCTTTTGAAAATCCATTAATAGATACTGATGATATGATAGAAAGTACTTCTGATATAGGAAAAGAATTTGATATTGATAGCTTATCTAGGAAAACTGAACCGACATTAAAAGAAGTTATTCATTGGCAGTTGATAAACAAGGATATAGACAATAAAGAATTAGTAGAATCTCTTGTAGAATTATTAGATGATAATGGGTATCTACGTCTCTCAATAAATGATATCTGTACTTATCTAAAGTGTGATGAAAAAGAGTATTTAGAAGCTAAAGATACATTATCCAAGCTAGATCCCCCTGGACTTGGTGCTGATACATTAAAAGAATGTCTCCTTCTTCAATTAGAGCGCCTCAAAGAAACAAAAGATATTCATCTCACAAAAATACTTGTAGATGAATGTTTAGAAGACCTTTCTAAAAGTCACTACCATGCTGTTTCCAAGAAACTTGGTATATCACAAAATAAAGTAAGAGAATTACTACAAATTATCCTTACATTAGATCCGCGTCCAGCAAGTAACTATAGTTCTTCTCTTGAAGTCAATTATCCTGTACCCGATATTATAATCAAGGATGGTATAGTTCAATTAAATCCTATGATTTATAAGGATATAAACATTAATACAAACTATTTGTCTCTTGATGAGAACAAAGAAACTAAGAAATATATAGAATCCAAATTAAGACAAGTTTCTTGGCTCCAACAATGCCTTAGCCAAAGAAAGAATCTCATATATGATATTGCGGTCTTCTTATTTGATTATCAGCAAGACTTTTTTATGAATCAAGGATCTTGTCATCCATTACTACAAAAAGATCTCGCAATGCTGCTTGGAGTACATGAATCTACAATCAGTAGAGCCATCAAAGATAAATATATATATTGTGATAAGGGCTTTATTCTTCTGAGTGATCTTATTCCAAAGGGAACAGAAGATAACTCTGTTGATTCTATCAAAGAAAAAATCAAAGAAGTTATAGATAATGAAGATAAGAAAAAGCCTTTAAGTGATCAGAAAATTACTAATCTATTAAAAGATAAGGGTATTGAAATATCTAGAAGAACAGTTGCAAAATACCGTTCAGAATTAAATATTCCAGATGCATCTGGTAGAAAGCATGTAAAAAAGTAGAACCGCGTTCTACTTTTTTGCATACTTTATTTTTTCTTTTTTGCAGCATTTACATCACTGATTTTGTATATTTCTTTGTGTCACCAAAGTAATTCTCATCCGCTCTAGAATAATAAGCCACTCATTTCTTCATATCAAAATTCTCCTATGGTTATCATAACGGTAGATAGTTACTCTTGGTCAATGTAATAATATTTTTAAATTGCATTGACTAAATATGATATTGTATCGTATAATAATGATACGAAATAAAGAAAAACGTATCATTAAAAAGGAGGGGTGATATTGTTGGAATTAACACGAATCGAAGTAGAAAAATATTTGAATAGAGTGAAAGTGGCTGTTGAAAAAGATAAGTATCGTATAGAGATAAATAAAAATAGAAGTGACAATAGAAATTTATTTGAAAATTATGTTTTAAGTGAAGCAAGGATTAAAGAGATACTTTTGAGTTTGACGGTTGATGATTTTTCTGAAAGGAGAAAGAATAACCATAAAGGATTCGAAAAAGAAATATTATATATTTTTGGAAAAGAAATAAAAGCATTAGAGAGATTCGGTGAAGACTACAAGGCAATCAATTTATATATAAAATTTAATTTGATTGCAGATGATTTTGTGTTTATTATATCCTTTCATGAGCAGAAATATCCGCTTCACTATTATTTTAAATAAGGAGAAAAATATTATGAATGAAATAAGAAGAGATTATTGTATAAATTGTAGAAAAGAAACAACCTACACATTGAAAAAACAGGAAATCAGAAAAGTTATTAAAGATAAGGAATATACTTTCTTGATTACTGTTGCAGTGTGTAATGAATGTAATGAAGAAATATCTGTACCAGGACTACTTGATTTAAATATTAAAGAAATAGATTCACAGTATAGAGAAAAGGAAAATCTAATTACTATTGAAGATATCAACAAACTATTAAAGATATATGATATTGGGAAAGGACCTCTCGCTTTAGTTCTTGGCTTCGGTGAAGTGACTATCAAAAGATATCTAGATGGGCAGGTGCCTTCTCTTGAGTATTCCAATATCATGAAAAAAGCTTTACTTTCTCCTGATTATTTTGATAAGAAATTACAGGAAAATAAAAATAAGATTACTTCAGCTTCTTATAAGAAATCACAAGAAGCAGTGAGTAATCTACAAGAATTATTTGTATTATCAGATAAGATGAGACAGGTTATCGCATATTTATTTAAAGGATTAAATGAAGTTACACCATTGATGCTGCAAAAACTTCTTTATTTAATTCAGGGAACCTCTTATGCCTTATATGATCATCCTATGTTTATAGAACATTCACAGGCATGGGTTCATGGCCCTGTCTATCCTGATGTTTATCATTTATTCAAGCAGTTCAGTTTTAATCCTATTGATGATGATCGATTTGTACTCTTTGAAGAATTAGAGAATACATTAAGTGAAGAAGAATGTCATGTGATTGATTTAGTTATTCATACATATGGTCTCTATAGCGCTAAAGTATTAGAAACAATCACTCATACACAGGATCCTTGGATATCAGCTAGAAAAGGATATGAAGGAACTATTCCTTCTCATGAACCTATTATAGAAGAAAATATAAGAAACTATTTCCAAACATTACATAAACAATATGATTTTTCTCATAGAGAAGGAATCAATCGCTATATTCATGATATTATCATGTAATGACTATGTATCACTTATTATATTCTTTATTCTGTGAATAACTAGAAATCCATCATACAGATTTTAATAGAAACATGCCAATGACAATAATCAGCCTCATAACATGAGTATACTCTTGCGTGAAGTATCTTACCTGCATCCATTAGTCGAGTAAAAATACAATTATCCTTTTTAGGAATATACCCAAGCTTTTCACCATCTATTGTAAGCACCTTAATCGCATTACTATCATATTCATTATCTGCTTCTCTTTCTAATAGAAGAGGGTCATTCTTCTCTAGTCTCTTAAATACATCCTGGTTATCTACATAACGTGTTCCTGCAATATCAGTAAAAGACAAAAAGATTTCATTCATTAAAGGCATAACCACATTCTCTATCCCATTCATTTCTACTGCTTCTAAAATCATATCTTTCATTTGATCCATAAATGCTTCCTCCTAACATGCATGCATAACTTTTTCATAACAGGAATATTGTTTATCTAAGTTATATTTATACAATCTGTATATCATGATTTTCTTTTCTAGATACTCTTTTGTTATTTTAGGTTTTCTATTCTCAATAGACTCTATTTCTTTTTTGATTCTTTCTATTTGTGTTGTGAGATAGGTCATATCTAAGTTTTTTCTAATTGATTGGGTATCATAATCCACCAACATTTCTATATCTTTTAAATCATTCAAGTTATTATATCGATAGGATTTAAGAGCACGTTCCCATAAAGGATGGTCTTGATCAATTCTTTTAATGATTCTTTTGAATATCTTCTTTGCCTGCTTCATATCTTCATCACTTAGATGCTGTTTCACTATTTTCTTATGAGTTCTTAGTTCCTCTAACTCATGCATATAATCTTCTTTCACAGCATCCATATAGCCTTCTAACTCTTCCTTATATATCTTGATATGATGATTCTTACATCGCTGACAATAGGCAATTCTTTTCTTAAGGAAGATACACTCAACCATCAAACTATAATATTCTTTATATGAATCAGCATATATTTGATAATTATCTTTTTGATTCTCTTCAACTTGTTTCTTCAATTCATCACGCTTAATGATTAAACTTCTGTAAAGTTCGATTAAGTAGTTTGTTGTAGTAGACATAACGCATCTCCTCCTTAACTACATCATACAACTTTCATCAAAAAAATGTTTTGAGTAAGGCACTCATAAAGTCTATTTATAGGCGTTCAAATATTTTTTTGTGTAATGACTATGTACCACATATATTGTTAGTTAGTATGTGCATAGACTATCTTATATAGAATATTATTACTTTCATGCATGAAAGTGTAGTGTCGTGATTGTGAAGTAAAATATCTCATGATACAATTAAATTACTATTCATAGGAGGAAAAGAGATGAAACACAAAGGGAAAAAGATATTTGCGGCTTTAGTAGCAAGCACGATGATTTGTAGTGCTCCTGTCTATGCAGCCAATAATACAACAGATGTATTCTATGATGATTTCAGTGGTACAACACTTGATACAAATAAGTGGTTGATTGCGGATAAATCATGGGGTGGAAACAATGGTGGTGTTGTTCCTGAAAACGTATCTGTTTCTAATGGTACATTAAAATTAGAAGGGCATGGAAACAAATATAAAGGAAACGTAAAAGGACATAACCAGCCAACAGGTATACGTACAGGAGCCGCTATTGCGACTAGAAATTATTATTCTTCAGGTAGTTATGAAGTCGTCGCAAAAGTTGCACCAGAACTCGGTGCCTGCTCAGCTATCTGGACATTTGAATATGAAGAGTACTATCCAGGTGATCCAGAATATGAAGCATCAGGTAAAACAGGACAATATTATGCCGTCAATCATGAGATTGACATTGAATTACCTACAGCCAATGCAACGCATAAAACACCTTCATTTGAAGCAGCACGCTTTAATACATTCACTACAGAAAATGGCTATAGTATGAAAGAAGATTTACCTTATGCAGTCGATGATGGAAAGTTCCATACATATCGCTTTGACTGGCATACAGGCAGTGATACAGAAGAAAAACGTGTGGATTATTATGTAGATGATATTTATATGTGTACAAGTAGAACACAGGTTCCAAGCAATGCGGGACGCTTTTGGATTGGTTTATGGTTCCCTACAAGTATTGATGCCGATAAAGATGGTATCTGTGAAACAGGTTGGACAGGCACAGCAGACTTTGATACAACCGTATTTGAAATCGATTCTGTCAAGATTGAACCTTACCATGAATCAGGTGACACCCCACAAAAAGAATCATTCCCATATGATGGCTGGGCTATTGATTCATTCCCAGAACTTATTGATCAGGAAAAATACAATCATATTATTAATGGTGACTTCTCAGAAGGTAAAACAGCCTGGACTCTATCTGGAGATGCCGCTGTATTAAACGAAAAAGCTGTACTTTCTTCAGGTTCTAAAACGGATACCATCTCACAGCTTATTGATATTAAACAGCGTATGACTTATACAATCAGTGCTGATATTGAAACAGATGGTACAGAAGTAACTATCGGTGCAAGAAAGAAAAATGGTACATTCAACTCATCTCAGACATTTAATAAATCTGGACATGTAGAAGTATCATTTGTGACAGATGCAGGTTCTTCACAGCAGATGGAGGCTTATGCACAGGTATTACGTTATCAGCAGGGCGCACCTGTTAAGGTAGATAATATCAAGGTAACAAGTGGTAAAGCTTCTACAGTGATTCCTACACCTACACCAAAACCAGACGTCTTTCAATTAGTAGCTAATGGTGAATTTGATGAAGGAGATAAGAACTGGAAGTTATCAGGAAGCACTATTATTGAAAACGGACATGCTGTGCTTGCTTCTGGTTCAGATACAGATGGATTATCACAGAAAATCAGTGTAGAGGGTGGCAAAACATATACATTAACGGCTAATGTCATTTCTAGTGGTACTAATATTGATGTTGGTATCAGAGATTATAATGGTCGTTATACAAATATTCATCAGACATTCAATAAATCAGGTACAATGACTCTTACATTCACTACCGCAAAGCATATCAAGGAAGTAGAATTATATGCTGAAGTAGTCAGATATCAATCAAACAACAATCCTGTCTATTTGGATTCTATTGTCTTAAAAGAAGGAAAAGAAGAAATCACACCAGATCAGCCAGAGATTCCAGAAATTCCTGTTTCAGGATTATTAAATAATGGCACATTTACACAAGGTAATTCTTATTGGACACTATGTGGTAGTGCTTCTATTTCATTAGGAAAAGCTATTCTTACTTCAGGATGTGATACAGATACAATCTCCCAGAAGGTATCTGTAGAAACAGGTAAGACATATAAACTTACTTGTGATATTGAATCCGATGGCTGTAATGTAGATCTTATGATTCAAGGACATGATGGTAAATATAGTAATAAGAAGTTGTCTTATTCTACAAATACAAAAGGGGAACTAGTATTTACAGTAGGAAAAGTACACTCTGAATCTAAAGTAGTGATCCAGGTATTACGTTATCAGAACGGATCAGTTAAAGTATCCAATATTCAATTAGAAGAAATGAAATAAATAAGGCAGAGACACCCGTCTCTGCCTATATTGCTTTATAGATTGCTTCACTGACACTGCTTACTACTTCATTGACTTGTTCCTTTACACTATCAGGAGAACTATGGAAAGTAAAACTATAATCACTTGCCTTAAACAAAGGTAAATCATTATAGGAATCACCAATACCAAGCATCTTATCCGCATTAAAATGTTTTTTAATAGCCTTTACACCTGTACCTTTAGAAATACCCTTTGATACAATATCAATTACATTCGTATTCTGATAACCAGATACCATAGGGTATCTATCATGCACATCTGATACAAATGTTGCTGCTTCTTCATTGGTATTAAAAACTAAAGAAATACTATAGAACTTTGAATCCTTGATTTCTTCAAAATCCTTAATCATAGTAAAAGTAGGAAAATCAATAAAATCAGTAAAATAGAAATGAGATTCACTTTCTGTCTGTACAATAATGTTAGAGTAGTCTCTATAATGATTATATATATCCCTCACAAGTTCTTTATCTAAAAGGTGTTCCTCAATCACATGTCTATCCTTATCTAATAATAGTGCACCTGTACACATAATATAGAAATCAAAAGGAATACCCTCTACATCATATAAACAGCTCAGTGGTCTTCCTGTACAGACACCAAATAGATTCTCTTTTTGAAAAGCTGCAATGGCCTCTCTATCTGTTTCTGTTACTTTTTTATTATGAACTAAAGTACCATCTAAATCAGTCGCAAATACCTTCATTCTTATATCCTCCTAGTACATCTATAATTAAGTGGTGATCTTCATCATGGGCAAGTCCTGATGCAATCACACATCCACGTAATTCACCTTTTATAAAAAGTGGAAAACCTCCTCCACATATTGCGATAGTAGAATCATTCTCATCATATACATGTTTTTCTTCTTGATCTAGAAACACATAATAAGTGCTATGGTGATATCGTTCCACTGTATTCTGCTTTCTATCGAGCCATTCTACGCCCTTTTTGCCAGGCATCAAATACTGGAACACAATATCTCCATCTAATACGATTCTAATACGTACTGGTTTACTTGTTTTCTTTACTATTTCATTCCCAATACAATACGCATCTTCTGCATCAAAATGATCAAAACTTAGTTCTTCCTCAAACTTTAATACATCTTCTTTATTCATGTTCATCACCTGATTCATTTCTATCACAAATCATCTTACAATGAAACAGTTTTCATATGTATAGAAACAAACGTTCTCTTATTCTTGTTTATTGATAGAATTGAGTGAACTAAAAGTTCAATCATTCACCTGATGATAAATAATCGCATAAAGATTACTTAACACATACTGAAAAGCTAATTGTGAATAGAATGTACTAATTCTATTCTCTTTCTCACAATCAGGAATCATAATCAAATCATCACAATAAGCCATTAATGAATTCTTCTTATTCGCAGTAATAAGTCCAATTTTCACATGATTCCTGCTCAATGTCTGTACACACTCTAGAAGTCTTTCCTGTCCTCTATAACTGATAATAAGTGCATAATCATCCTTGTTCATACGTTTAGAAATATGTCTCTCTTCTCCAAATTGAGTCGCAAGAGTAGGGAATATATTCACCTTTACAAGCTTATTCGTAAAATTAATCACTGTAGTTTGTGTATCCCCATAACTAAACAAAAAGATACGTTTCTTATGAATAATCTCATGTGCTATAGACTTGAGTACATCTATATCTAGACTTGAATACACCTGCTTAATACTCTCCTGATACAAAGAAAACATATTCTTCATAATCTCTTCTGTCGTTTCATTAAACTGAAAAGGTGTCGTATAATCCACACTCTCTACAATATACTTATTCGCTTCTCTTTCTTTAATTAAATCTACCTTTAAAGCCTTATATCCACTATAACCTGTCTTACGGCATAATCTAATAATAGTCGCATTAGAAGTATAAGTCTTTTTCGCAAGATCATTAATAGACAACTCTTCTAATAAATCCAAGTGATTCATTAAATAATCAATCACTTCTTTTTCAGTCTCTGTATACTTATTTTCCTGTGATATATCTAGTATCATGGGCTTCACCTCTCTTTCTATTTTAAGTGAATTTTCTTTGATTAAAAGAGTAAACAACAAGATATCTTTTATTCTCTTTCTATGATATCATGTATTAATCTTTTAGGAGGGAATAACATGAATCAGACACAAGATTTCACTAAGGGAGTTATCTGGAAACAGTTGCTTTTTTTCTTTTTTCCTATTCTTATAGGAAGTTTTTTCCAACAGTTATATAACACTGTTGATACAATCATTGTTGGACAAGCTTGTGGGACAAGCGCACTTGCTGCAGTCGGTTCAACAGGAAACTTAACGAATTTAATCGTTAACTTCTATGTAGGCTTATCTACAGGTGCTTCCGTAGTCATCGCCCAATACTATGGTGCACAAAATAATAAGAAAATCCATCAGGCAGTGCATACTTCTTATATCCTTGCAATTGTCAGTGGAATACTCATGATGCTTTTTGGCTTATTTTTCTCATATCAATGTCTAGATGCTATTGGTACACCACATGATATATTGAATGATGCCACTCTCTATATGCAGCTTTACTTCTTATGTATGATTCCAGGTGCAATCTACAACATCGGTGCAGGAATCTTAAGAGCAGTAGGGGATAGTAAAAGACCACTCTATTACTTAATTGTGTGTAGTATTGTGAATGTTGTATTCGACTTTATCTTTGTAGTCATCTTCCATCAAGGTATTGCTGGGGCAGCCATTGCGACAGTTATTGCACAATTTGTCTGTGCTATACTTGTCACTATTCAATTAATGCGTACAAATGAAGTCTACAAACTTACATTATCAAAGATGAAATTTCATCTACCTGTACTAAAGAAGATTATTATGATTGGTGCTCCTGCGGGTATCCAATCTACAATGTATAGTATCTCAAACATTGTCTTACAGAGTCATATCAATGCTTTTGGTACACGAACAATCGCTTCATGGTCAGTTTATGTAAAAATAGATGCATTGTTCTGGATGATGATTGCGGCTATTGGTGCAGCTATCACCACATTCGCAGGCCAAAACTATGGAGCCCATCTTCATGACCGTATTAAAAAGGGGGCAAGAACAGCCCTTGCTATGGCTTTCATTATGACTATTTCAATCAGTACAATACTCTGCTTAACAGGTAGCTATATCACAAGACTGTTCTCATCAGATCCCCATATTATTGAAGAATGTTATAGCTTGATGCTGTTCTTAATGCCATTCTATTTCTTATATTGCTGTGTTGAAATATTCTCAGGAACAATGAGAGGGTGTGGAGAATCAATTAAACCAATGATATTAGTATGCTTAGGTATATGTGTACTACGTATTGCCTGGCTCACATTCATTTCACCACACTATCCAACTATTAAAGGTGTTGTTGTCTCTTATCCAGTCACTTGGTTTACGACCTCACTACTCTTTATTATTTACTATAAACATTTCAAAAAGCATCATTTTGATGCCTAATCAAGGAACAAAGTCTCACTTTGTTCTTTTTTTAGTACAATTTAATAATTTATTTTTACAGTGATAAAAAATCTTTGACATATATTAAGAATTGGTGTAATTTATAAACATAAAAGAAAAGGGGGATTCATGTGAAAGGATTTTTTGATAACTTAGGATTTTTTGCCAGTCGATTCAATCAGGCTATAGTGATTACTATTGAATTATCAATCATATCATTAATAGCTGCGACTATTATTGGAATCATTGTTGGATTAGTCAATACTTCAAAAAGTAAGTCAGTGATCATGAAGATATTAAAGGCAATCGCCAACCTTTATATTTATATCATTCGTGGCACACCAATGCTTGTACAAATATTGATTATATATTTTGGCTTGGGACAGATGTTAAGACCTACAGGATTTAGATGGTTAAATATCGGGGGTACTTTTACTGCTGGTACTGTTGCCTTATCACTTAATGCCGGTGCTTATATGGCAGAAATCGTCAGAGGTGGTATTGAAGCGGTAGACAAAGGACAGATTGAAGCAGCCAGATCACTTGGCTTAACTTATGGTAAAACAATGAAAAAGATTGTCTTACCACAGGCTTTAAGAACGATGTTACCTTCAATCATCAACCAGTTCATTATTTCTATTAAGGATACTTCATTATTATCTGTTATTGGTCTAACAGAATTGACTAACGTTGGTAAAACAATTGCCGCAACGCAGTCAGCTCATATGATGGTCATTTATTGTTTTATGGCTTGTTATTATTTATTTATCTGTACAGTACTTGCACAGGTATCAAAAGTTGTAGAAAAGAGGTTATCTTATGGCAAATAAAAAAGTCTCTGTCAAAAATCTAAAGAAGAACTTTGGTTCTTTAGAGGTTTTAAAAGATATTTCTTTAGAGATTAATGAAGGAGAAGTTATCTGCTTGATTGGTCCTTCAGGATCAGGTAAATCAACTTTCTTAAGATGTTTGAACCGTCTAGAAGATATTACAAGTGGTAGTGTTGTCATTGATGGTGAAGATATCACAGATCCTAAACTTGATATCAATAAGAAAAGAGAAAACATCGGAATGGTATTCCAACATTTCAATCTTTTCCCACATATGACAGTCAAAGAAAATATTATGCTTGCACCTGTTGAACTCAAGAAGATGACAAAAGAAGAAGCAGAACAAACTGCTTATCAATTATTAGAACGTGTTGGTCTAAAAGATAAGGCAGACAGCTATCCAGCTCAGTTATCTGGTGGTCAGAAACAAAGAGTTGCTATTGCGAGAGCCCTCGCAATGAAGCCTGATATTATGCTTTTTGATGAACCAACTAGTGCGCTCGATCCAGAAATGGTTGGAGAAGTATTAGCTGTTATGAAAGATCTTGCAAGTCAAGGTATGACAATGGTTGTTGTCACTCATGAAATGGGCTTTGCGAGAGAAGTAGGAACTAAAGTTATATTCATGGATGGTGGATATATTGTAGAACAGGGTAATCCATATGATGTTATCAATCATCCACAGCAACAAAGAACGATAGATTTCTTAAACAAAGTATTATAAGGTATCAACACATAAGTGTAGATATATAAGGGAGGAAACGATTATGAAAATGAAGAAGTTCGGTGCTATTGTATTAGCAGGTTTAATGGCAGTTTCATTAGTAGGTTGTGGAGGAAATTCTAGTAGCAAGAACGAAGAAAAGACTTATATTATTGCGACTGATAAAACATATCCTCCATTCGAAATGGAAGATGATTCTGGTAAATTAGTTGGTGTCGATATGGACTTAATCAGAGCTATTGCTAAGGATCAGAAATTCAAGATTAAAATTAACTCATTAGGTTTTGATGCTGCATGTACAGCGCTAGAATCAGGTGAAGCTGATGGTGTTATTGCAGGTATGTCAATCAATGATGAAAGAAAACAAAAATATGATTTCTCAGACCAGTATTATGAAACAGGTGTTTCAATGGGTGTTGCAAAAAAATCAGGTATTAAAGGTTATGCTGATTTAAAAGGTAAAACTGTAGTTGCTAAAACATCGACTGCAGGATTAAAATATGCTCAGTCTATTAAAGATAAATATGGATTCAAACTAGAAGTTGTAGAAGAATCAACATTCATGTTTGAAAAAGTTAAATCTGGTGAAGCAGCTGCATGTTTTGAAGACTATCCAGTATTAAAATATATGGTTAAGACAGGTCAGTTAAACTTCGATATTCCTTGTGGTAAAGAAAGTCCAGCATATTATGGTTTCGCAGTATTAAAAGGTGAAAACAAAGAATTATTAAAGAAGTTCAACAAAGGTTTAGCTAACCTAAAGAAGAACGGTGAATACGATAAGATCGTCGCTAAGTACGAATAAGACTTGTTAAAGAGTGATAAGATATATTTCTTATCATTCTTTTTTTATGATATACTTTGTCTATGAAAAAAATGAACTCTATACCACTTATTTGTGGTTTATTATTTATTGCGGCATTTTTTATCTATTTCTATAGTGCCAACCATGCTCCTTATTCTTATACAGATATCATTCTGCTTGGCCCTGTATTTTCTTTTGTAGGACTCATCTTTTCTATTATTACTAGAAAAGAAAGAACACTTATTTGGTGGCTAGGCTTATTACTATGTATCTTTGGCTTTTTGGTATGTATCATGGTATTCATGATATTAGTTTTATTTTTTATTTCTTAGGAGGAATTTATGAAGAGATTAATAAGATGTTTATTTATTGTATGTATATTATGTTTTTCTGTTTCTCCTGTCTATGCTAGAGCTGGCGGCGGGGGAGGAGGATCAGGAGGCGGTGGAGGCGGCGGCAGTTCCTCAAGTGGTCATACACCTCACTCTGAGAGTCATCCAGCTTCAAATGAAGATCGTGCTGCTAGTGTTATATTATTTATTCTTGGATCATATAGTCTTTCATGTTTTGAAAAATATCGTCGCAGATATAAAGCTATCTCTATGCATAAGGCTATGAAAAAAGAATTAAAAGAAAAGAATAACGTATTCTTTGAAGAAATGAAGATGAACAGGGAGGTTACTCACTACTATTATGCTATACAGAATGCATGGAGTGATAAAGATATGGATACTCTTAAACAACATCTTTCTTCCTCTCTTTATGGTCAATGGAAAACAAAACTCAACTGGTGGGAGTATGAAGGTATACGTAATGAACTCTCTGATATCAGACTTCTTAAAACAATGGTTGTAGAAGTAGGTGATGATTACTTCTGGTCTTATATAGAAGGTAAGATGAGAGATAGAATGATCAAAGGTAATGAAGTCACTCAGGATAATAAAGAAGTATTTATTGAATACTGGCGATTTATAGTAGAAGATGACAAGATTTACTTAGATGAAATCAGGCAGGAAGATGAAGTCTAAGATTGACCTTGTGAAATAATTGTGTTACAATACAACCAACAAAGGAATATTTTATAGCATGTCATTCACAAAGCATTAGCTATACGTAGAAAAAGAAATTCTTTTTTGCGTACGCTAATGCTTTTTTTGTTTATTTTTGGAGGTAAAAATAATGGAATATATTAAGAAATACCAGTCTCCTATTGGGAATATTACTATGGCAAGTGATGGTGAATCACTTATTGGTTTATGGTTTGAAGATGATAAATATTATGCAGATATCCTCAAGGAACCTATTGAACAAGATTTACCCGTCTTTGATCAGACAATTGCTTGGTTAAACTTATATTTTGATGGAATCGTTCCTAACTTCTGTCCACCTATTAAGATGCATGGTACACCATTCCAGAGAATGATCTGGACTATTATCCAGCATATCCCTTATGGTGAAACAATTACTTATGGTGATATTGCGAAAGCTATTGCGAAATATGGCAATAAGAAAGAAATGTCAGCACAGGCAGTTGGTGGTGCTATTGGTCATAATCATATTGCGTTAATCATCCCTTCACACCGTGTCGTAGGTTCTAAGGGTAACTTAAAAGGCTATGCTTCTGGCGTAGAAAAGAAAAAGAAGCTTCTCCTCTTCGAAAAAGCCTCAGTTATTAACAGCAGTATGAGAATAGATACAAGACTTGCATAATGCAGGTTTTTTTTTATACTTAAAAATATGCTGTTAGCATGCGAAAAGATTGCTAATAGCATGCAAAAAGTGCTAAACTATAGAAAAGGAGGTAATCATTATGGCAAGAACCGCAAATGTGTTTGCACGTGTTGAACCTGAACTTAAGGAACAGGCTGAAGATATTTTACAACAACTTGGTATTCCGATGTCGAATGCAGTAGGAATGTTTTTAAAACAGATTGTATTGCAAAAGGGTATTCCCTTTGAAATGAAATTACCTAGAACTGAGCCTCTACAATACCAGTCTCTTACTAAAGAACAATTTGATGCAGAAATTGAAAAAGGTATCGCTGACATAAAAGCGGGAAGAGTCTATTCAGCTGATGAAGTTGAAGCAGAAATGAAAAGAGACTTTAATCTATGACTTTTCGTATAGATTACTCTATAGTAGCAAGACATGATATAAGAGAGATTTATCAATACATAGCATATCATTTGTGTCAACCGGAAGCTGCAAGTAGACAAATAAATCATAATATGGAAGAGATACGTTCTTTAGAATTTATGCCAATGAGATATAAATTATATGAAGAAGAACCTTGGAACAGTATGGGATTAAGAGTTTTGCCTGTGGATAATTATCTGGTGTTTTACTTGTTGAATGAAGTAAATGGTGTTGTGAATATTGTTCATATTATGTATGGCGGTAGAGATATTTCTAAACAGTTTCATGACATTTGGATTAAACTTTAGGAGGCTGTCTCGAAATAAATGACAGTTTTCTAAAATAGAAAAATGCGACACATCTCAAATAAATGAGAAGTGCCGCATTTTTTGATATAATTAGGTTATGAATGAATGTTTAAATAATGAACCTAACTACATAACATATTATAACTCAATTCAGATGTGTTTGCCACTAGGTCTTGGCTATGAAATTACGCCAACTGATGAACTTCTTTCTTTCCTCGAGGCCATTAAGGGAGTGGATCTAAGCAAGTATATGGTCAGAAAAGAAACCAGAGGAAGAAAAGGTCACAACAGGATAGACCTGCTACTCTTTAGCTTTAGTAGGTAATAACTCTCTTATTATCAGTTCTAGAGAAACATCTACAATCATTAAACTCAATACCATCTATACAAATCCATCTATAGACTATATGATTGGTTCAGAACAATTCTGGGACTCTACAGGTTATGAATCTCAATTACTCACAAAAACAAGTGATTTCTCTATGCAGGCAGGACAACATTATGTCACTTATGAAGAAAACAATTCATTACCTAAAGGGCAATACTACCTATATATGTTCAACAATAATTACTGTTATAGTAGTACTAGAAGTGATTACAAATGGCAGAATGATACAAATTACACCAATGCATTCTTTACTATGAAGAGCGGTACATCTTATTACTATAAATATTTGGTAGATGAAAATGCGCGCACTGTCTCTCTAGTAAGTTCTATACAAGTTGCTTATTCACCTTATGTTTCTAGCTCACAGGAACTTCATGGACAATTAATTGCAGATAGTGGAATACAGATGAGCTGGAGTGTTTATACCCTCGATGGTACACTCTTACGTACATATCAAACAACAGGAGGTAAGTTCCTCTATCGTGTCTTACAATATGATTTAAAGGATTATTTATTCCAATAAAAAAGCAGCTAGATTAATTTCTAGCTGTTTTTCTCATAATTAATTGTGCGATTATTACTACTACAACAGATATACCACATATCATCATTCCTGGTGTTCTTAAGATAGATGGATCAAAGATCACTGTACGATTCAAATAAGAACCAGCGACTTCACTAATTGCGAGTGGCATTATAAAGCTCACACTTAGTCCGGATAATACACCTGTTACACCCAATGCAGTTAATCCATATAGTTTATCTATAATTAACTGAATCAAGCATAATACAACAAGTATACCAGCCATAATCATACGATTAGAATCAAGTGTTAACTGATAGAAGATCTGTATCATCTTTAATCTCTTAGGAGACTGTTTACTAATAAACTCATCTACATATTGATCAATACCCTGAGATACTAAACCAGAAGAAATCAATTGAGTCAGTGATGTCTTTAATATACTAGGTACTGTGATATCTGTATCCTTTTCTACAATCTCAAAACATTCCTGTGCCAGGTTATTGATATAAGGTGTCATATCTTCTTTATTTTCTTCACCTGTTGCCATCTGCTTAATAATAGCCTGACTATATTTAGTTGTTAAAGTGGCCATAGATTCAGATTGACTAATATCAGCCTGTATTTTATTGATTGTAATCTGCGGTAATCGATATGTATATTGATTAATGACAGTCATTACTTTGTTGGTCATTTCCTGGGTAATTTCATCATTCTGTATAGCACTATTAATAATACTTGGACAAAGCATTGAAAAACATAATACATTCACAAGAATGAAAATAAGAATATCTAATACAATTGTACGTAACATACGCATAACTATCACGCTCCTTTACCCTCATTATAGAAAAACCACAACACATGTCAATATGTTATAATGGGAGAAAGAAAGGGTGATTATATGGATTTTTTAGACTTTTTGAAACAAAGAAGAAGCTATAGACAATATACGGGTGAATCATTAGAAAAAGAATTATTGGATCAAATTGTAGAAGCAGGCTTACTCGCACCAAGTGGGCGTAATATTAAACCAGAAGAACTAATTGTAGTCACTGATCCTGAACTATTAACACAATTATCTCAATGTAGAAAAGCAGGCAGTCAGATGTTAGAAGGTGCAGCTGCCTGCATTATTGTATTAGGTGATGAAGATAAAACAGATGTCTGGATAGAAGACTGCAGCAATGTCATCTTGACGATGCATTATATGGCCTCATCACTAGGGTTAGGCAGCTGCTGGATTCAGGGAAGAAATAGAGTATCATCTACAGAAGATTCAACGGAGGACTATATTAGAAATATCTTTCATTTCCCAAAGAATTTGCGTTTAGAAGCACTATTATCTATTGGACATATTGATCAAACATTACCTGCCAAAGATGTAACAGAAGAATTATTAAATAAAGTACATAGACCAGAATAAAAGATACCCACGTGGTATCTTTTTACATGTCTTTATTCTGTTTGAAAGGTTTGTATTCATAGAAAACGATGTCTTCACTATTTTCTATGATTTCATAATATAAGACTGCTTTGGTAGTTGGCATAACATACTTATATTTGTTTGTTTGAACCTTCTTGCCAATATGTGGATTGGCCTCAACTATTCCTTTGACTTTTCGTAATTCTTTGGTTAGAAAGATTCCTATAGAGAAGTTTCTGAATCTAATATAGTTATAATAATCAATGTTGTCTATAATTTCTATAATGTATGGTTCGATTTCAACATCAAAATTTAACTCCATACTTTTCTTCTCTGTCTTTTAAGAATTCATCAAAGCTAATGGTTTTAAAATCTTTACTCTTTTTTCTTTCTTCATAAGCAGCTACTGTCTGCAAATCTTCGTATTCTTCATCAGTTAAACAAGTATAAGATACACCATTAATAATTACTGTTCTGTTTTCCATATCCTATCACTCCTTTTTGATTATTATAGTATAGTTCTGTTCCTATTCCTACAAAATAGTATGAATTGACTATTCGAGGAATGAGTTTCCTTTATCTTTCTATGTAAAAGTATTCTAAACAAGAAATAAGTGGCTTATACATATATATACTCATTCATCAGGGTGAATTACTTCATATTTTTGAATTATTTTCATTATTTGTATTCACCTCTAAAATAGTGTAGAATACATGAAACGGAGGATATAAAGATGTTATCATTTGAAAGTGATTATACAGAAGGGGCACATCCTGCCATTCTAGAAAAATTTATTGAAACAAATATGGATCAGCAGTCAGGATATGGAGTAGATGTATATTCTGAATCTGCAAGAAAAAAGATTGCGAAAGCATGTGGTAAAGAAGAAGCTGATATTTACTTTATTACAGGTGGTACACAGACTAACCAGTTAGTCATTGATACAATGTTGAAGCCTTATGAAGGTGTTGTCGCTGCAGTGACAGGACATGTGGCCGCTCATGAAGCAGGGGCTATTGAATATACAGGACATAAGGTAATGACTGTTCCACAATACTTAGGTAAACTCAAAGCATCAGATGTCAAAGAATTAGTAGATACATTCTATAACGATGCCAATCATGAACATATGGTATTCCCAGGTATGGTTTATATTTCTCATCCTACAGAATATGGCACACTTTATACAAAAGAAGAATTAAAAGAAATCTCAGATGTATGTCATGCTTATAACTTGCCTTTATTCTTAGATGGTGCAAGACTTGGTTATGGCCTCATGTCTTATGATACTGATGTAACACTAGAAGATATTGCAGAACTTACTGATGTATTCTATATCGGTGGTACTAAAGTAGGGGCATTATGTGGTGAGGCAGTTGTTTTTACTAAGAAGAATACACCAGCACACTTTGTGAACCTTATCAAGAAGCATGGTGCACTGCTTGCAAAAGGACGTTTAAATGGTGTTCAATTTGATGTTCTTTTTACAGATGATCTCTATTTCAAGATTTCAAGACATGCGATTGATATGGCTGAAAAGCTTAAAACAATCTTTAAAGAAAAGGGTTATGAATTCTATATTGATTCTCCTACAAACCAGCAGTTCTTTATTGTAGACAATAAGAAACTAGAAGAACTAGAAAAGCATGTACGCTATGGTTTCTGGGAAAAGTATGATGATACACATACAGTAGTACGTTTTGCGACAAGCTGGGCGACTACAGAAGAATCTATTGAAAAACTTAAAGAACTATTATAAAAAGATTCCTTCCGGAATCTTTTTTTAGTGCCATGCTGTAGTATGTTCATCTATGACCTGGCCGTTTTCTATTTTATAGAATCCTAATACTATAGTCGTACCATTCTTTGTTTCCTCATAAGCATATTCATGCTCATGAGTTTCATAATAATTTAAATGTCGTGTGACACCATCTTTGTTATAAACAACTGCATACATCCATCCCTTTGCACTGGTACCATATTTTATATCATCATAATGAAGATAATCAGCCACCATCCTCAATTCTTTTCTGATCTCATCAGCATCCTGACCAGCCATATCATCTTTAGTTGTTATACCATCCTGACTAGGTATAATAGATTTTTTGTATTTCCGTTATAATAAAGACTGTAAAGCATATCATCCTGTTCAGATCCTCTTATTACAACACTTACATGATCCTTATACCAGCTCACACTCCATACTGCTTTACGAATACTTCCACCATCATCTGATAATACAAAGTCAGTCTTATTGATTGTTTTTCCATTCTTTTTAAGAAGCAAACGTCCATCCGCACTGCTGAAGAAGAGGGGACTTCCTACAGACTGCATAATCACTTCATATCCGTTATAAGACTTCTTATCTACAGTTGCTACATGATACTCAATCATATAGATAAAAGCACCATAGAGTAAACAAATAACTAATACAATACTTAACAAGATTCCTAGAATTACCTTTAATACTTTTTTCATACAGCCTCCTTACAAAAAAAGAAGATCTTTCGATCTTCTTATCTACCAGCACCTGCATAATGAGATGCATAATAACCGCTATTTAATGAAGATACTGTAACACCAGTACTTGAGTTAGCAGCATGAACAAACTGTCCATTACCGATATAGATACCTACATGTGAGATACCTGACTTATAAGTTCCTGCAAAGAATACTAAGTCACCAGCACTTAAGCCATCCTTAGATACTCTTGTAGTTCCACTATACTGAGCAGCAGCAGTTCTTGGTAATGATTTACCATTCTGTCTATATACCCATGAAGTGAATCCAGAACAGTCAAATGCTGTTGGTCCAGAAGCACCAAATACATAAGCAGAACCTACTTTAGATAAACCAGTTCCAACAACACCGCTATGTCCACCCTTAACACTTGTACCACCGGCATTGTATCCACCTCTTGAAGGAGCGGCAGATACATTCACCTTAGCACTTGCATTAGCTGTATTACCAGCGTTATCAGTGACTGTATAGTTAACTGTATAACTTCCAGATTTAGAAGTATTGACAGAACCACTTACATTTACTTTGCTTGTTACATCACCATCAAGATTATCGATGGCAGAAACAAGGTTTGACTTTGCATCAAATGATGAACCATACTTCACATTAATATCATTAGACTTTAATGTAATAGCAGGAGCAGCAATATCAGCTACAGTTACATCATAAGTATTTTCAGTCTTATTACCACTTGCATCAGTTGCAGTTACCTTAAGAGACTGAGTACCATCTAACTTCTTAGTATCTACTTCACCTTCAACAGTTAAAACAGGATTCATATCATAGTTATCCTTTGCTTCAACATAGTTGTTGATATCAAAGTTATCACCGTAGTTTACTACGAAGTTACCATTCTTTAAGTTCATTTCAGGAGCAGATGTATCACCAACATTGAAAGTAAATGTCTTAGTAGCAACATTACCCATGTTATCTTCAACAGAAGCATTGATCACCTGTTCACCTAACTGAGTTGTATCTAAATCCTTATCAAAATTAACGAAGTCTGTTACATCACCATCAACATTATCAGTTGCTTTGATGTACTGTTTTAAATCGTTGCTGCCATTGGCTTCAACGTTGATGACAAATCCATCATCATTTCTAGATTCAAGAACGGGTGCTTCATTATCTACAACCTTAACATTAACAGTCTTAGTTGTTTCGTTATTGAAAGCATCCTTTACTGTCACATTGACAGCATATGTTCCTAACTGGTTCTTTTCATAAGAATCAGCATGAATTTTTGTTTTTAATGTATCAGTATTATCTCTATTATCAGAGATTGCAAAATCACTAGCTTTTAAGACAGTTCCATAAGGAACTTCAATTGTTTTTGAATGTACAACAGGTGCTGTTCTATCAGCAGCTGTATAACCCACGATTGCGAAAGCGGAAATAGCAAACACAGGAATGAACATTGTCTTCTGAGTTCTTATTCTATGAGATACGAAACTCATGATTTCTTTTGTTTTCTTATCCATTTTTCTCTCTCCTTTTGTCTTTCGACAGCATCTATTATAACACCTCATATCAAAAAATAAAGAAAAATCTTAAGAAATTTTTAAGAAGTATCAAAAAGTGTTGTATTTATCGTATAAAAATGAATTAAGAAATTTTTAAAAATAACTTAAGAATTATACAAAATGCGTTATTTTGTAAGAAAAACAGAAAGAATCCTATTACAAAAGCATTAGATTTTCATCCTATATAATGATAGAATAGATTAAAAGACGAAGAAGGAGGAAGAATCATGTTTGATAAGCTATTTAGTAAACTGCAACGTGTAGGAAAGAGCTTTATGATTCCTATTGCTGTTTTACCTATTGCTGGTCTATTGATGGGTATAGGGCGTTCATTTACAAATGAAACAATGATTCAGGCCTACCATCTTCAATTCATGCTTGGAAAAGGAACACCACTCAATGCACTGTTTACTATTATGTGCAATGCTGGAAATATTGTCTTTGATAATCTTCCTGTTCTATTTGCAGTGGGCATAGCTATGGGCATGGCTAAACATGAAAAAGCCACTGCGGCTTTCTCTGCATTGGTTAGCTTTTTAATTATGCATGCTTCTATTAATGCCTTACTTACTATCAATGGTTTTATAGTAGATGGAAAGGTGGCTGATTTTGTCAGATTAGGTACAATCAATACGATTTGTGGTATTCAATCTTTAGATATAGGTGTCTTTGGTGGTATAGTAGTAGGACTTGGTGTTGCTTATCTTCATAATAGGTTCTATATGACGCGACTTCCCGATTACTTATCATTCTTTGCAGGCACACGTTTTGTCCCAGTTATCTGTTCTATTGTTTCTGTATTTGTAGGAATTATATTCTATAATATATGGCCTCCCGTTCAGGAAGCCATTTATCACTTAGGTGTTTTTGTAAGAGACAGCAGTTATGCAGGTACATTCGTATTTGGCTTTGTCAAGCGTATGTTGATTCCTTTTGGATTACATCATGTGTTCTATCTTCCATTCTGGCAGACAGGACTTGGTGGCAGTATGGTAGTGGATGGACAAGTGATCCAGGGGGCTCAGAATATCTTCTTTGCGCAGCTTGCTTCACCTCATGTGACTCATTTCAATGTAGAAGCCACTCGTTTCTTTACTGGTGAATATATCTTTATGATGTTTGGTTTACCAGGTGCAGCCCTTGCAATGTATCATTGTGCAAGACCAAGTCAGCGTAAAAAAACAGGAGGTTTATTACTTTCTGCCTCATTGACTTCTATATTAACAGGTATTACTGAACCAATTGAATTCACATTCTTATTTCAAGCACCGCCACTCTTTTTGATTCATGCGCTTCTAGCAGGAAGTGCATATGCAGTGGCACAGGCTTTAAATATTTCGATTGGACTCACTTTTAGTGCAGGAGCGATTGATTTTTTCTTGTTTGGTATATTACAGGGAAATAGTAAAACAAACTGGGTCTTTGTCCCAATAATAGGTTTTATTTATTTCTTGCTTTATTATTCAATCTTTAAGTTTATGATTAAACGTTATGATTTTAAAACAGTAGGTAGAGGAGAAGATACACAGCTGCATACAAAAAAAGACTATTCTAGAAAGAAAAGTCTTGACGTAGACAGTTCTGTGTCTCATTCTATTGTAGAAGCATTAGGTGGTATTCCTAATATATTAGATGTTGATACATGTACAACACGTCTGCGTGCGACTTTAAAGAATCCAACATTAGTTGATGAGGAAGCCTTAAAGGCAACAGGTGCTGCAGGTATATATATGCGTGGAGAAGGTATACAAATTACTTATGGACCACATGTTGTCATTATCGTATCAGAAATAAAACAGATATTACATGAAGGAGAATAAAGTGAAAAAACAGCGTTATGAAGTCATTGGAACGCTAAACAATAACGGAGTTGTCGCAAAAGATGAACTCAATAAAGAAGTTATATTACTAGGGAAAGGAATAGGCTTCAAAAGAAAAGCAGGAGATGTAATTGAGAATCCTGGAAAGAATATTAAATGCTATAGTTTGGAAAAGAATACAGGGAAGAATGTATTGCAGGGGGTTGATCCTATCTTTTTAGAAATAGCCAATGAAATTATTCGTTATGCAGAAAAGGAATTTGGTGATATTGACACCAAGATTCTTTTACCTCTTGCAGACCATATCGCATTCTCTATTGATCGTATTAAGAATGATATGGTGATTTCAAACCCTCTTACAAGTGATATTCGATTATTGTTTGCAGATGAATATGAAGTTGCTACAAAAGCAAGAAAGATCATTAAAAGAAGATTAGGGTATGAAATCACTGATGATGAAATTGGTTATATTTCTCTTCATATTCATGCAGCTTTGAGTTCTCAGCCACCTGCACGTTCATTACAGGTTGCCAGCATTATTCATCAGACAGTCACTTATGTAGAAGAAACCTTCAATATAGTGATTGATGAAGACTCAATTGCATATATTCGTTTAGTAAATCACATCAAGTTCTTAATGGTACGAATAGATCGTAAAGAAGATGTGCAGGTTTCTATGACTGACTATACAAAAGAAAAGTTTCCAGAAAGCTATGCAGTGGCATGTCGTGTAGCGGATTATATAGAAAAGCTGATTCTAGAAAAGATATCCGATGAAGAAATAGGCTATCTTGCGATACATATAGAAAGAATTAGACAAAGTGTATAATAAAAGGCAGCTTGTGCTGCCTTTTTTTCCTTGTTGACGTGCATGACAGGATTTGAACCTGCAGTCTTCAGAGCCGGAGTCTGATGCTCTATCCCGTTGAGCTACATGCACATAGCTTGTTCATTATATCATGGAAAGGATGAATTTTATGAGACAATTTATCGCACTTACATTTAATTCTTCTTTTAAAGAAGAACTGGTTCATATTATAGATTCTTTAAAGGAAGAAGGTATTAAAGGCAAGTATTATGATCCAGATAATCTTCATATGACTTTAGCTTTCTTTGGTGAAACAAATAGACAGGATGAAATCATGGAGATTATACAATCTATTCCTTTTCCTGAAATCACCATCACTACTAACCGTATTGGCCATTTCAAGAAGATATACTGGGTAGGAGTCAAAGAAAATCCTGAATTAGATGCTTATGTGAATACACTAAGAAATACATTGAAGCAGCATGATATTCCTTTTGATGATAAACCCTTTTATCCTCATATAACCATTTTAAGAAAAGCAGAAGAAGGGGACAGAACACTTCAAGAAGTCTCTACAAAAGATATCAAAGTAGAACTCTTACAGGCCCATTACTTAGAAGAAGGTTTAAAATATCTTCCTTATAAGGAACAGGATGTATTAGAAGCAATTAATAAAATATATCAACAAAAGGGACATGTCACTATCGCAATAGATGGAAGATGTGGAAGTGGGAAAACAACTCTTGCGAATAAATTAAAAGCGTATTTTGATTGTCATATATTTCATATGGATGATTTCTATCTTCAGGAATATCAGCGTACGCAGGAGCGCTATAATGAACCAGGTGGTAATGTAGATAGAGAAAGATTTAAAAAAGAAGTATTAGAACCTCTAAAAGAACATCAAGATGTTCTTTATCGCCCTTTTGATTGTTCCACAATGTCTATAAGTGAAGGAGCCTTATACTCTTATAAACCTATTAATATCATAGAAGGGTCTTATTCATGTCATCCTGAGCTTATTGATGATTATGATATGACTATATTCTTAGATATAGATGAATCATTACGATATAAACGTATAGAAGAAAGAAATGGAAAAGAAGCCCTTAACATGTTCATAAAAAAATGGATACCATTAGAAGAAAAATACTTTTCTTCCTTTGATATCCAAAATCATTGTGATTTTTATTTTAAAGCAGGTCGTTAGCGGCCTGTTCTTTATTTTTTCTAAGCGCTTTTTTAATAATTTTTAAGCATCCCTGATCTTCATTAGAATCAGTAATACCATATGCCAGCTTCTTGATTTCATCTACTGCATTCTCCATCGCAAAACCATACTTCACAGACTTTAATAAAGCATAATCATTCATCTGGTCACCAAAAGCAAGACATTCATCTCTAGAAATATGTTCATGTTCCTGAATATAACGCATACCAAGACCCTTATTTACACCATCTCTTTGAATATCCATCCATTCATTACCCGATGTAATAATCTGTAACCCACTAGGTAAGATAGAAGTAATATCTCCTGCATTATTCTTAATATCTCCACTAGGATCAAGTATCGCAATCTTAGTAATAGGTTCATCAATTTCATCAAAATCATCAATCAACTTATTTGAACAATAATAAGTAGTCAGTTCTTTAGTCAGATGATCCTTCTTTCTTGCGTAAGCATACTTTTCTCCTGCTACTACAATCTTAAAATCAGGATAATGTTCCTTTACTCTCTCTATTGCAAGAAATGCTTTCTTACGGTTCATATCAAATACTTCTAATGTATTTGGACCCTTCGCAATATAACTGCCTCCATCCGCAATAAAATACATATCCTCACTCATAGGTAAGAACTTCTGATAAAGTCTGGCATACTGGTTACCGCTTGCAGCCACAAACAGTACACCCTGTTCCTTCATTTCAAAAAATAAATCAATAAAAGACTTATCAAACTGCTTCTTATTATCTAGGAATGTTCCATCCATATCTGTCGCAATTAATTTGATCATTTGTCTTATCCCCCCTTTGAGCACCACTATAGCACACATCTTTGATTTATGGTAGACTATTTCAGAAAGGAAGTTATATATGATATTACTATATATTTTATTATTTCTTATTATGGCTTGTACATGGCGTACACGTTATCATATCTATACAAAAGGACTCTGTTCATTTGGCTTTATTCTCACTGCCTACTTATCCCATCAGACAAAACTATTTCTTCTTATCTTGCCAGGATTACTCGCATTCATGATAGGAGATCTACTCCTATGTAAGAAAAATCTATTTAAGTATGGACTTAATGCATTTCTTATAGGTGATATTGCTTGTCTATTCTTTTATTATCATTATCAGCCATTCACCTATATAGAACTTATTGTGCCAGTAGTATCTATGATCTTATTGGAAATAGTGACTTATTCTAAAGATATAGAATATAAAACAGAAATCACCAGCTATATATTTGCGCTCGTCTGGCTGACAGCTAAAAGTATTCTTACAGCCATAACTATGAATATACTTAACTTCAAGATGATGGCATTAGGCTTTATTCTCTATCTCTTATCAGATGTACTTCTTGTCTTCTATAAGAGAAATAAGTACCAGATATTAGGAATTTTGAATATTTTCTTCTATTATTTTGGGATTTTTTTAACCGCTTACAGTTTTTCTTTCATCTAATGTGTTAAAATAGATACAAAAGGGGAGAGAGAAATGGCAGAAACAGTAGAAGATTTAAATCAGTTAAGGGAGATGCTTCATCATTTTGATACATTGCATATCGCATTTCAAGATGATGACTATCCTTATATTGTTCCAATGAACTTTGGAATAGGAGAGGATCAAGACAAAATAGTACTTTATATCTATACACCAAGAGAAGGGAAGATGACTCATCTTATTAAAGAAAATCATCATGTTGGTGTACAGGCAGAAACATTATATGAATATTTTTATAAACCAGATAAGACAGTCTCTAATTCTTATTCATCTATTATTGGAAAAGGAATTGTTGAACCAGTTCCTCATGACTTATATGATGAAGCGATGGAATCTATTCTAACGCATTGTGGTTATGAAACATATCCTTATAATAAGGATTATATAGACACATGCCATGTTTATAAGATTACTTTGAGTCAGGTGACTGGAAAAAATCATTTTAAGGGAGTATAAGATGTCACAGAAAAAACGTCATCAACAAATCATTACAAAACTGAATATTAATGGACAGGTCTTTGTGAAAGAACTGGCTTCATCTTTTGGCGTGACAGAAGATTGTATCCGTAAAGATCTCACACTCTTAGAAAAGGCAGGAAAACTTAAAAGAGTACATGGCGGTGCAGTCAATGTACGTGTTAATTTACATCATACCAATGTATCAGAACGTGTCGAACTTTATAGTGAAGAAAAGAAAATCATTGCCTCTAAAGCTGTTAATGAACTAGAAAAGGGCTATGTGATCTTCCTGGATATATCTACAATCAATTTAGAAATCGCAAAACTCATATTTGAAAAGAACATCGCACTCACTATTGTGACAAATATGATTGATATTATGCAGCTCTATAGACAAAACAGTGCAGTGAGACTCATCTTTTTAGGAGGAGACTTCAATCAGGTAAAAGATGGATTTGTAGGTGCACTTACAGATCACTTGATTAGAAAATATCGTTTTGATATTTCATTTATTGGTGTTGTTGGTATTGATTTAGAACATAATGTCATTACAACCTATGAAACAAACGATGGTATCACTAAAAAGACAGCCATCAATGCAAGTAAGAAAGCCTATATGGTAGGAGAAAGTGCTAAACTCAATCAAGATGGAAACTATGCCTATGCCTCACTTGATGACTTCACAGGCTATATATGTGAAAAAGAATTAGACCACTCTCTTGTAAAAGTATTTAAAGACCATCAGGTAGAACTCATTTAAAAAAGCCCAGACTTAATTGATCTGGGTCTTTTTATGTGCTGTATAGGATAAGAATAGATCAATAAGATGAGAATCTAATATATAAGGTTCTTTCTCATCATAAATCATATAACCATCAATCTTTTCAAATGTCATCTTTAATACATCTGTTAATAGATCACTTAATATATAAGTATTCATAGGTTTCTTATTGATGGCTTCTTCTCTATCTATATAAAGAGGAATCAAACGGAACCCATCAATATCTATGACATAATTAGAAGCATTCCTATCTTTTTCTTCTAAATAATAATAGAAACGTATATTATCTAGAAGTTCTAAGAAAGCTTCTTTTCTTTCATTCTTAACAGGAAATAATTCTTTATATTCTTTTTTTAAAGATTGATCATACTCTGTTTCTAAAGGTAATGTCTTTTCAATAAAATGAAGATGATCAGGTATATCAAAGATGGACTTATAATTCTTAGTCATGACCTGTCCTAACACTCTTTCTCCATTTTCTTCTACATAAACATAATCACCAACATCTATATGATCATAAGAAGGAATTAAATATGTCCTTACTTGTATTTTTGTCTGTACCTCACATAAAGATACCTTTAAACGATAATCATAAAGACGCTCTGCCCACTCTTTATCTACTATTAGACTTGTATCATACTTCAATATCTTATTCATTACAGGATCCTGTTCCTTTAAATCATACCAGTTCCTATTAAAGATATAAGCACGTGTCCCATTGGGATTTAACGCAATCATGAGTTCTTTTTCTTCTTCCTTATTAAATAAGAAAAAAGAAGGAATATCTTCATTTAACTCTTTCTTTAAAGCCATCTTATACAACTCTATTAAACGATCATCTCTATTCTCTAGAATCATGATCTTCTCTTTGAAATTCAGCCAGGAATCTGTATAACGGAATATATAATCTTTATAAAGAGGAGTCATCCGTAACTGTTCCACACCATGAATAAACTGATCCTTATCCTGTCCATACTGTACAATAAAGTGATGTACAGGATCTATATAAGTCAAGGGATGCTTTAAAAAAGTTGTCTCTCCACAATGTGGACATGTATAAGACATAATAGAATCATCAATAATACGTTCTCTTTGATCTCGTCCGACACAGCTATAATCCTCATATCTATTCTCTTTACCGCATTTGGAACATGTAATAATATAAATATCTTTATTTCTCATAATCCTTCCTCCTAACAAAAAAAGAGCGTAAACACGCTCTATTCAATCACATGGATTGTAAGATATTTCTTTTTATAAGTATGATGATTATCCCCTGCAGTCAAAGTAATACGTGTTGTACCAGGAGTAATAGTAGTCACTAAACCTTTCTGATCAACACTAGCCACATTTGCATATTGAGATGAATAATGTGTATATTCTACTTTTACTTTCTGAGGATCAGTCTTGTAATGAATCTGGTATGTTTCTCCCTGTTTCACAGTTACATACTGATCAGGAATAACCACACTACTTAATACTGGTCCTTGTGCTACACATGCATATTGATAAACACCAAACAAGAAAACAAAATAAACAATACCTAAAAATATCTTCATTTTCTTCTTTATATGTTTATTAAAATATATCAGCACAAAAGGAATCAGTGGAAAAAGAACAATACCTGCAAAAATCCAACTCTTAGAAAGAGGTTCTCTTTCTTCTTCAAGCGTGCTATTTTGTTTATCTGACATATTGTACCCACCTTTTTTAATTCTTCTTCATTATATCGAATATGTTATCGTTTTTAAAGAGCTAAAGTGAAAAGTTAAATTCCACTTTAAAACGGAACAAAAAAATTGTGGAATTTACTCGTTCAGGATAATGTTTTCATAAGAATATCGGATATTAAGTCTGATATTCTTTTTGTTTTAGAAATGG
>OJKO01000104.1_pt1 | contig 39449 bp, 55 predicted proteins | sample 1596541 | NCBI WGS metagenome assembly OJKO01 (sample SAMEA4350163, study PRJEB24818) | metagenome | biome: human; feature: gut; material: faeces | place: Denmark | collected 2013-09
AGATAATCTTCGCAAGCTTTAATTTTTGTTTTATATGATACTTTTGCTTTTCTTCCCATAATAAAATCCCACCTCCATAAACACACTTTTTTATATTTTGTGTGTCTACTTTAGTGGGATCATATCATAGATGATGTGCTTTTTCTTTTGGTTAAAATAAAAAAGTCTATAGCTAGACTTACTTTTGTTTGTGTTTTAAATACATGGCGTAAATAAATTTGGCGATTCCAATCGCAATAAAAAATATCCCTAATTTTTCTAACATTATAAAGATTAGTCCTTTCTATGTATATGTGCTACATTTACCAATCTCTGTATCTTAAGTACATAGCGTAAAGTAATTTCATGAATGCACTAAGTACTAAAAGTCTTCCTAAAAGTTCTAACATATTACCAAACATATAACTGTATAAATCCTGGTATATTCTTAATATATCTTACACGATTTGTACATAAAATAAAAACTCCTTTATGTAAAGGAGTAATTGATAAATGGTACGAAACCCGTTCAATAAATCGAACTTCTAAGCATTTTAAAAGTTAATATATTTAGTTCAGCAACTATCAATTGGTAGTTGCTTTTTCTGTTTTTATGGTGCTTAGAGGGGATTCGTATGTCATGGGAAAGGTTTTTTAATCGCTTTTATGCCAAGTATCGACTTGAAGAAGAGCTAAAGCGTATCGAACATTGGATAGATTTCAGACATCTTTATCACGATTTTTATCTTTTTTTGAAATCTCCAGACATGCTTTCAGAATCTCTGGGGTGTGGGGGAAGTAATAAAGATACGTGTTTAGATACTGTTTGTAAATGGAATGATGACTGTGAGAGGTATGAGGAGGAATCTAATGCCATTATGGCTATGAGTTCAGAACAAAGAAAACAATTTTTTGATTTGTTTGTTCTGCATAAATCAATTCAAGGCAATCAGAATTGGAGATTAAAAGAGGATCTTTTGGTCTTGTTTGCATCCAACGATACAGATTATGTATTTTCTGATGTTATCCTTGCTGAATATGAAGCTATTAAATTTAAGTTTGATCAAGACTTTCAGGCTGTCTTCAAAAAAAGAAAAGAACACTTCACAGAGATTTTAAATAGTAAATCTTATCTTTTACCTGATAAATGGAAAAATACAGATTTTGATTGTGGAGGAAACGCCAGTCGTAGAAAACAACTAATTTTTCTTGCAGATATGTTTGATGAAGGAGATCTTTCAAAAAACGACTTTAAATCAATTGCCAGTGTTCTTCCATATGGAAAAATGTATGTGAAATTTATTTTAGAGCAAACAAATAACAATTAAATATTAAAAATTGACAATAAAAAAATGAGTATTGGCGTACTCATTAATTTATAAAACTTAGACAAGATTAATCAAGAAATTGAGAAACCGAGAAATCGAGAAATCAATCAATTAAACAAGATTAATCATTTACCTACATTCATTGTATTAATCTTGTTTGAGTTTGTCAAGACTTTAAACAAGAAGCGTCACGAGCCTTATCCTCGCCATGACCTGATTGATTCAGTGAGCAAGGAAATACGTGCTAAATCTACTAGTATGCTGTTACCAGTAGAGGATGAAGGAAAGATGATATGATTCATTGGTTTGAAATTATTACAGCTTTTTGAATGTTTTCAACTCGTATCATCTTGAGAATTTCCGACAATGAACGGAGGCGGATGTACATAGTCATGATGTGCATTTGTCTTTAGTGAGATAGTGTCAGTCGAAAACTCACGTAAAACAAATAGACTGGGGTGGACACGCTGATGTGAGACATTTACGAAAGTATGGGTAGCGTTGTATTTATCTACAATACAGTTAAGTGACTAAAAGATGAAAGAGCAAAGAGCAAGTAATCTCTGTTAAGTAGATACGTAAATGCTGGTGACAGAGTGCATGGCTATGAAACGACAACAATGACGGGTGACGGGAAAGTTCCTTGAATTTAAATCGGATGAATATACTTCTTATGGCATGATGATTCCATGCTGTAAGGGAAAAGTGTATTCTCCTCTTCCAAATCAAGGTTCAAGGAAAGTAAGTATAAGCTTGATTGTGATAAATATTATAAGAAAAATAAATTTATAAATATACTTTATTTAAGGCTTATTTGAGCTTTTTTTTGAAAAAAGGTCACGAAAGTGACCGTGACGTATTACGCTATACGCTGTATGGTTGATTTGAAAAAGAGGAGAGATAAATATGATTGAAATAGAATTAAAAGTATTAAAAATGAATGATTTATACAGAATTAAAAATGAAGGGATGTGTGTTGAATGAAAATTTTGTTGGTGCCAGATAATCCTCTAAATGAAATTGATTCATTAATGGATATTCAAGAGAAACAGGCAAAAAAACTTAAAGATTCAAGAGTAATTTCTATAATTTCCTTAGTCCTGATGCTTTATACCTGTATAGTTGGAAATTATCCTTTATTGCCAGATATTGAAATAAGGTCTTGTTTTGAATTAATGGAAGCATTCTTGGTGATTGCAATTATTTCTATGGCTTTTTCAATATATTACCAACATTGTTTAGACAAAACCATGAATAAAATATCTGCTTTAAAAGATCATTATATTTTTTATTCAGCATACTATATGCTATTAGATTTATATGATGGAAATCGCATATGTTATAGCGATATATGTGATATTGCTTACCGTGATGAGCATTTATTTAACCTGAACGATAGATTCTTTTCACTTTATTTTGATCAAGATAAGGCTGATAAATGGAATGATATTCATCATATGAACATAGATTGTTTTATAAAACGAAATAAATTTAATTACCATGCTGATGAGTTAGATTTTAATGATATTAATAAAAAATGTTTTAAAGACTATAAAATCGAGAGTGTTTTTTCGTTAGCAAATATTTCTTATTTTGATATTTGTAAACTGGTTGTTTTTGATGTTCTGGATTTTGATGACTTAATTAATGTTCTTTCTAAATTTTTAAAAAGCAAATTGGAAATGATTGAAGATAAGGAACAAATTAATAAATATAGAGATCTAAATTCCTATGGAAGAACAATCGGTAAAGAAATATTATCTAAATATAATATTGATTCTTGAAATTAAAAAAACATGGCAGTACTGCCACTTAGGGAGATGCTTAAAATGAGATCCTTAGAACTAAAAACATTACAAATAAAGGATGACTTACCTTTGTATGTAACACTATATAGTAAAGCTCCTTGGGGAGTAAATGAAAACGGGGATATTAAAAGATATAAACTGGTCACTAGACATGCAAACTGTTTTGCATATGCACCAGTTTATAACTTAAAATTATATCCTTCTTCAAACAAAGAAAAAATTGATGAATTACTGCAATACTTTTTTAAAGTATGTGATGTTGGTGCAAGTCCTCAATCTGTTTTCAAGACAGATGATTGTAACTACATTAGCTTATTTCTGGAATATACGAGATATGATCAGATTAAATTTGATCTTGTATGCAATAAAATATTGAAACAATTTCCAAAATTGCTTATACCAGAAAATTGTTGTGAAAAACTTCCAAACTATGGAAAAATGGAGGATTATATTGCTTCAATCGAAGTTGCTTATCCTGAAACATGGACAGTGGAGTATGCAAAGATTGATTCTTGAAAATAAAAAATATGGCAGTGCTGCCACATAGGAAGAAGGTTGATAAAATGCACACTTTAAATAAATTATCTGCCTGTATACTTACAGGTACATTGATTCTTTCTGGAATGACATCCAATGTCAAAGCGGATGAAACTAGAATTGATACAGATCACAACACATATTATATTGGTAATATAGAATATAACGAAGATGGAACGATTGTGGATGCAAGCCATGTATGTAATATGCAGGTTGAAACACCACCTACAACAGATGGTAATGATACGGAAGTAACTCCTGATCCAGAACCATCTGAGCCGACAGAGCCAGTGACTCCAGCTCCAACACCTGAGCCACAGCCACCTAAAGAGGATGGCGGTACAACTGATAAACCAGATACATCAAATCCTGACAACACCGATCAAACGGAAAGCACAGAAAAGCCTGACAAACCTGAAACATCAACGGGAACAATCACAATTATTCCTGATGAAAAGGTTGATGCTTCAACTAATCAAACTGTGTCAACAGGATATATCAGTTCCGTTAAAAACGCACTGAAATATGAATCGTTGCTGACAAAGGACTGGAGTAAATTTATTTTGGTGGGCAATCCATTTGCAATGCCACAGTGCACGTATTATGCATGGTCTAGATTTTATCAGGTGTATGGTTTTTCAAGCGGTGCATTTGGAAACGGAAAAGATAATGCCAGAGAGATAGTTGCTGTGCATGGCGATAAATTTAGTTTGAGCAGTACACCAAGCGGAGGTGCTGTGTTCTCGGCTCAGGCGAACACTCTATATCCGCAGTATGGTCATGTAGGTTTTGTAGAAGCTTTTGATGGTACAAATCTATGGATTAGCGAAGGGAATTACACACTAAGTAACGGAGATTATGGATATATCCATATTTACCGTACAACATTTCAAGCATTCAAAGCTATGTATCCTGATGTAGTATTTGCAGTACCGAATGGTTCTGTGTTGGAAAGTTCGTTGCTATCAGATTTAAGTTTATATTCTATGGACAGTGGATTGAATATAACAAATACCAGTGCCAATGATTCAAAAGTGAATGTGAAAAAATTGAAATATAAAAATACAAAAAGAAAAAACACCATTTATTATGAAAATGGTGAGAAAATACAGCAGTACAAATTTAAGCCTGCTGATGAAAAAGCAGTTGTTGAGGTGTAATGTATGTCTGCAATTTATTTTTTGTATAGCGCAATGGGATGTATAGCACTATTTGGATTTTTACATATCTTTTTTGACGACAGATTTATGAATTTTAAAACTATATTATTAATTGTTGGTTTTATCTCTTTTTTAATAGCAATGTTTATTTTTCTACTTTATTTTTTGCATATGTTTTAGCCCATTCAACGTATTTTTTTATAAAAATCCAATTATTTAATAATGTCCAAAATATATAGCATGAAACTATGAATAATATGAAGCAAGCATATGATATAAGTAGTTTCGTGGTTTGTGGATATAATATATTGTTTTCATTAATTTCTTTAACAATATTGATAATGATATATATCAAAGAAATTAGTATTGTAAGGCTTATTATTAATCTATTCTTGTATTTTAATTTACATGGATATCCAAGTTTGTATTTTATCTGTTCTAAATCCGACTCGATTTGAAGTTGAATGTTTCCAAGTGGTATGTTGGATATTCCATTTAATTTACAGAATAATAAGTATTCATACAATTTAGGACCTAAATAATTGAATAATGTTGTAGATTTTTGAATCTCATTTGTCAATTTTATTATGTTAGTTTTTGCTAAATTACCATTGATAGGTTGATTCAATGTATCTCTTGCAATATTTAGATATAGCAGATTATAGATTTCAAATTGTTTTTCGACAATCGTTCTATCTTTATCAGCTAGTTGATATTTGCGGTTTAAATATATTGATATAAACAATGGAATAAGTGCTACAAATAATGTTTTAATGAATTGCATTTTATATTACCTCCTTGCAATATATAAAATATAACATAAAGATGTTCGATACATATGATTATTACAAAATTAAGGCAAATTGCCTTAACAAAGAAAGAGGGTTGATAAAAATGATTGTTTTAAGTTCAAACCTGCTGATGAAGAATCAAAGACAGTGGATGTATAGGTATGTTGTTTAGAGATTTACTGTTTTTAGGTTCTGTTGCACTGTCATTTGGATGGTTGGCACACTTATGTATAAGTGACAAGGATTTTAATATAAAAACAGGTTTTATTTTTGCGGGTATGCTTGTGCTTATAGGACTTACGTGTTATGCTACACTAAACTGGAATTGACATAAGTATACGGCTTATGTATATATTCAAACAGGCATCCCTCTCCGTCTTAAAACAACGGAGTCTTGGATGTCTTTTTTTATAGAGTGAAAGGGGAAATGAAATATGAAAAAGTGGATTTATGGAATCATACTGATTATTTGTATATGCATTGGTGGGTTCTGTGCCTATCAGGCGTGGCAGATATACAATGAAGATAATGAAGTGGAGTTGCAGACAGATAAGATAAAAAAAGAATGTGTTGAGAAAAAGAATGAGAATGGGGAACAGATTCTAGCACCTGATTGGAATGCATTAAAAGCTATCAATCCAGATATAGTGGGTTGGATATATGTTCCAGACTGTGCGATTTCTTATCCAGTAGTACAGGGATCAAATAATTCCTATTATTTAGATCACACAATCTATAAGGGATACAACTATATGGGTTCAGCATTTTTAGACTGCAATACGAATAGAGACTTCTCAGATGATAACAATATTATTTATGGGCATTCTGTTCAGGGTGGGGGAATGTTTACTTTACTAAAGAACTTTTCATCAAAATCATTTTTTGACAGCCATCCAGATTTCTATTTGCTTACACCAGAGCAAAACTATAAATGTAATGTTTTCTGTTATTCAAAATCAAACAATGAGTCTGTGTTTTATGCAAAAGACTTTGGAGAGGAAAGACAGGAAACTTTAAATAAACTAAAAAATGAAGCACTTTATTGTAACGAGGATGTAGATACAGATTCACCTATGGTTACTTTATCTACGTGCGATCTGGATTATGGTCTACATTCAAATCGAAGATTATTGCTGTCTGGATTTTTGGATGAGTATGATGAAACAAAAATCGTTCATTCTTGATTTGAGGATGGCAGCACTGCCACCTTTCCACTTCACTTTAGACTATATTGTATCTATTGTCTTTATTGCTTTTATTTTCTTTATTTAGATATCGTATTTATTAGATCCACACAACTGTTGCCCTACGGCGTATCGCTTTGCTTGCCAGTTGTGTTTCTCTAAAAGTACGATACGAAGAAATTGTAAGGGCGATGAGCCGAGGAGGTCGTTAAATATGATGAAGTGTAGCAGATTAAATACTATGGAGACGTTTAAAAATGGATTCAGTATTGAAAGAGATGGTAAAGTTTATACTTTAACAGAAGAGGAGATGTTTGATTTTAGATTTTTAGATAATGCAATTACGGGTCAAAACTGTTTGGATAATTATCGTGATATTGCAGATGATGATGAAGTTGATGTGATTGATCGAATCAGAAATGATGAGGAAATTTGCTATAACCTAAATCAAAGTATATTGGATGATGTTTTAACAGATACAGCATGTGTTGAGTATGAAAAATGTCAAAAGTACATTAAAGACAACAGAAATAAAGATTGATATATTTCTAAATTAAAGGATGTATGAAAGATGGAAAATGAAATCAAATGGGAGGTTGTTGAAGAACTTTCCGATGAGAATGGAACGCCAAATTGTTGGGCATACAAGATTGGAAAAGCAAACTATGTATATATCACACATAATAACAATGATATGTATGATGTTGAACATTCAACATCATACGGGGAGAGTAGAATAGTAGTTCTAAAGACATTTAAAAGATTTAGTAATGCAAAGCGATACGCAGAGCAATGGATTTTAAACAATTATGAAATATAAAGGATAATTGAAATGAAAACAAGTAAAATTAGAGAACAATTATCTTACAGAAAGTATAGAACTTATAATTATGTAGCTGAGTTACCTTCACAAGAAAAATGGCTTGTGGAACATGTTTCAGGAAGTCATGATATTGAAACGTTAAGAAAGCCGATTGAGTTTAAAGATGTTGGTATACCTAGTTATGATGAAGTTGAATGGTTTGATGAATTTGGTGTAAAGTCATCAAATGTGGATTGGACTTATGATCCAAATGATTATGAGTTTTATAAGGTTACTTATGAAGTCATTGATTGTAACGATGAAGATAATGATATGATTCAATCGTATGAAGATTACGAATATGTTTATACGGATAAGTATGTTGAATTTGATGCGTCCAGATTTAAAGAAGATATTGATGAAATGGCTAATGAAATAAGAGATGTACGAAGTTTGGATGATGGTGAAAATTATTATGGGGATTCATATCCTGATGATGTGTATGAAATTAAAACGACAATTGAAGCTAAAAGTATGAGTCATGAATTAAAGGAAGAAGAATATAGAGATTATTTAGAAGATGTTAGAAATATATTCGATGATTGTGCTAGAAACTATTTAGATAATTTAAACAAGGAAATGCAGGAGGAAGATGAAAATGACTAAGGAACAATGGGAAAAAGAACACGGCTATGTATATGGTCACAATGGAAGATATTGTGATAGTCCTGAATATTTAGGCAGATTAGTAGAGTATTATAGAGAAAACGTTCATGAGACTACTGTAGAAGTTGACAAAGTAGAAGCAGAAGATGAGGATTCAATCTTCGTTCGTGGAATTTGGCAGCCAAAGTCAAATATTATTGGCATTTGGAATAAACAAGGAGCATAAACAATGAAAAAACAATTTATATGGAAGGGTCACGAAGTTAAAATTGTTAATACATGGGTGGATGATGATAGTCGTAAAAAAGGTGTAACGACTGAACCTGTTGGAAATTATGGCTTTCCAATTGATGTATATTTAGATGATTTAAAAAAGGGAAAGGAGGAAATAGAAATAAAATAGTTTAAAATGAGAGTTTAGAAGAATGTATAGAAGGAATCATCAAAAGATGTTAGCATCATTTTAAGGTGGCAGTACTGCCATCTTTTTTTTCTGCTTAAAATGGCTGCAAATTCTATTGATTTTATTGTTTTTATTTTCTTTATTTGGATATCGTACTTTCAGATCCACACAACTGTTGCCCTACGGCGTCTCGTTAACACTTGCCAGTTGTATTCCCCTAAAAGTACGATACGAAGAAATTGTAAAGGCGATATGCCAAGGAGGATACATTATGACGTATGATGATTTTACAAAACAGGATTTAATTTTACTTGTTAGTAATTTAATTGATGGATTAATGCAAGATGATGAGGAACAAGCAATGATATATTTGAGGGAAACTTGTGAATTGAATGATAAACAATTAGATTTTTTTGGAGTTAGTAGTTCAAACAATTAATGTTTATTGGAAAGGATAGTGTGATTATGAAAAATCATGAAACGGAATGGATAAGTAGATATCTAAATACCCCTGTTGAAATTACAACAGATTTGAGCTTGATTTGTGATTATGAATATGACCAAGAACTAGCAAAATGTCATATCGCTAATTATGGACACATTTATTATTATACCGAAACAAATGAACCATTAGATGTTGAGGAGGTCGAAAATATTTTATTTGAATTTAAACATACTAAATAGCGTGATGGCAGTGCTGCCATCCTTTTTTTACGCAAATGGCTGCGGGTTCTATTGTCTTTATTGTTTTTATTTTTCTTGTTTGGATATCGTACTTTTAAATCCGCACAACTGTTGCCCTACGGCGTCTCGTTAACACTTGCCAGTTGTGTTTCTCTAAAAGTACGATACGAAGAAATTGTAAAGGCAGTGGGTAAGTCCTAAAGGAGATTATATTATGGAAATTTGTAACATTAATTTATCTGATATTCGTGTAAACCCTAATAATATTTACGAGGAGCAAAACATCAGGGAACTGGCAGATAGTATTGAATCATTTGGTCAATTGGAAAACGCAACATTATATGAGGATTTATCTATTGATGATGGAAAAAAGTACACTTTGGTAGGTGGGCACAGAAGATATCTTGCAATTAGTTATTTAGCAGAGCGTGGCTTATACGAACCAGTACTAAAAGCAAGCTTGATTGAAAAACCAAATGTACATCAAATGGAGCAGATGTTGATAGTTACTGATAATCAACAACGTGTCAAAGATAAAGAAACAAAAATTCGTGAAATCTATTATGCAAATAACTATTGGAATTATCTTGTATCAATCAATCAACAACCACAAGGAAAAAAACGAGAATGGATTGCTAAAAAAACTGGCTATGGTGAAAGAGTTATCCAAGATATTTTATCAGATATAAAAAAACAGAGTATGAATCAACAATCTTTAACAGCAACACAAAGTACTTCTGCTATCTCTGTTGATAACAAAGCCGAAACACGTAAAGCATTAATGAGAGCAAAAAACGCTATAAACAAAGCATTAAATCTTTCTTCAAATGATTCAGTACTGTTGGCTTTTGATACAGAGTATTTAGAGGATTGTATGGATAAATTAAAATTCATGATTGATGATTTATCATAGGATTAGTTTAATTCTAGTCCTTTTTTTTACTCTGCTTCTATTGTCTTTATTGTTTTTATTTTCTTTATTTGGATATCGTACTTTCAGATCCACACAACTGTTGCCCTACGGCGTCTCGTTAACACTTGCCAGTTGTGTTTCTCTAAAAGTACGATACGAAGAAATTGTAAAGGCGATGAGCCAAGGGGGATAAAACATGAAACGTCAAAAAAAGCAGAATGCAAATCTAATGATGATTGATTATTTAATTTCAAATACGATTGCTCAAAATGTGGTATTAATTTTAATGGCAATCCAAAAATTATTTGTTACTCGTTTGAATAGAGAGTATTTAAAGGATTTTGTATTAGCATTTTTCTTATCAATCATAATCATCTTTATACTTTTAGCAGTTGGCGAATGGAAACTTCGCAGTATGATGTAAAGAGGATGGTTGATTATGAATGCATTAATTTTAAAACCAAATGGTATTTATAATACAGTGGATTTGAATAAATCACATGTTAGTTTAGATGAATGTGAACAGATTGTAGAAGGAACGGTGCAATCTGTTCACACTATAAGGAAGCTTATGAGAAAAAATATTTTAGTCCTTACCAATAAAAACAGGGAATCTCTTAATTTTGATAACACATTATATTTAATGGATGGCGGTCAAATTAAAGATGTTTTAAAAGGAAATATTCTGTTTATTAAGTTTGATAATTATGGCGATTGGTTTGGACTTAGTAAAAAGGATATTAATTATGTAAAATCATGTATCAAATCCAAAATAACAGAGTCAGGAGACAATAATATATTTTATATAGACTGTTAACTATTCAAGATGGCAGTACTGTCATCCAATACGCTTTGATAAATATAGGGAGGTTACAAATATATGTACTGTGAACATTATACGGAAGTCAATTTGTTTGATGTAAGCGATGATGTTTTCCATGAAGAAGATACAAATGATTTTAGTGCATGGTCTGACAGAAGTATCAACAATATTCTAAGAATTGGTTCAGGTTTTGTGAATGGAAAATATCGTATCTATCATCTGTATACAGCTATGAATGTCAATGCAAAAGACAAAGCAATTTTTCTTAAAAATGAATATGGTATTGGTGGACAAACATGTGATTTTAAAAATAAAAAACAAGACAAAGGCTACATTGACCATGATTCAAAAGGTTTGACTGTATGTGTTTCATCTAAAGATTCATCATCACTATTCAAAGATGCGGAATCAAAAACATTTTCATGGATAGACGTAAGTTTACGTATAGAAAAGCTGATTGCAACAGGTAACTATTTTACTGATGAAGAGATGGAACGTTATAATTCTATGAACAAGGATGAGATTTTACCCGATTGGCTTTTGAAAAGATATGATATTACATTTAATTAATTTATTAGGTGGCAGTACTGCCATCCTTTTTTTTACGCAAATGGCTGCGGATTCTATTGCCTTTATTGATTTTATTTTCTTTATTTGGATATCGTACTTTCAGATTCACACAACTGTTGCCCTACGGCGTCTCGTTAACACTTGCCAGTTGTATTCCTCTAAAAGTACGATGTGAAGAAATTGTAAAGGCGGTAAAGCCGTGGAGGATACTGGAATGAACTTTATTATGATTAAATGGGACATTGATAATTTGTGTGAATTGGATTGTTTACCATCAGTTTTATATTTAGATGATGAAGATGAGGATATGGTAGATAAACTATCTGATGCTTATGGTTATTGCATTAAAGAGTACCGCATTTTAGATAAGGAGGATGTGTTAATGTGCTTAGCGGATGAAATTTTACAAAATTCATTTAATAAAACATTTAGCGGAAACTACTATACCTATTTATCGGATATTCAGGAAGGATCTATGGATAGATTTCATTATATGTTAACTGATAATGATAAATCTGAAATTTTTGATTTAATTTGTCAAGATTTTTATCTTCTTGATGCAAACTGGGATGAAGATGACGATGAAGAATATTATGACTTGATGCTTGGGTATGGCAGGATTAATAATGGTTATGAATTTGATGACGGTTGCAAGGATGAGGAAGAGAGATATAATCTTCGTCAGAATTTATTGGATGATTTACGTATAAAAATGCCTTTGGTTTATGATGTTTTAAATTGTTCGTTGGTTTTGCCTGACGGAACTTGTATCGAAAATGTTTTATCAAAGCTACAGGCAGATAAAATTTATGAAGATTTTATGTACAATTTGATTGATGAAAAGTATCAATTATAAATTTATGATGGCAGTACTGCCATCCTTTTTTTTGCCTTGATGGCTGCGGATTCTATTGTCCTTATTGTTTTTGTTTTTCTTATTTGGATATCGTACTTTTAGATTCGCACAACTGTTGCCCTACGGCGTCTCGTTAACACTTGCCAGTTGTGTTTCTCTAAAAGTACGATACGAAGAAATTGTAAAGGCGATGGGTAAGTCCTAAAGGAGATTAAAACTTATGAAAAAAGATGATTTTATTTACAATGTAGAAATGTGGTTGGTGAGAAATGATGTGTCTGATGAAGAATATATGCGTTCACCAAGTCAAATCAAAAAGACAAATGTTGCATCTTATGTAGAATCTGTCGAACAAACGCTAAAATGGAAAGCCTCTGATTTATTGGATGATTTTTATAAGATGGTTAAGGAATCACATGTTCGTGGCACAAGTGAATTTGTTAAAAACAAATGTAGGAGAGTATGAAAATGGTAGCGGTCAAAGTAGGTTATTCATTCTGCTTATTCAATGTTTTTGAACTAAGAAATGCAAATTTAGAAAGAACAGGTGTTCAGGTGAAAGTGAACGGATGTCTTTATAACTTATTTAAAGGTATCCAGTTTGAAGATTCAAGAATTATTGATGAGATAATTGACTTATATCATAAACATGAATTTAAAATTGATGATTACATGGTATAAAATGATAGATTTTTAACAAAAGAATGGCAAAATGGCCATTCTTTTCTATATTGCAAAGACTGCAAATTCTATTGTCTTTATTGTTTTTATTTTCTTTATTTGGATATCGTACTTTTAGATCCAAACAACTGTTGCCCTACGGCGTCTCACTTTGTTTGCCAGTTGTATTCCTCTAAAAGTACGATACGAAGAAATTGTAAAGGCAGTAAATAAGTCCTAAAGGAGATTAAACCTATGATGAGAATTATTAAAAAAATGTACGATTCGGATGACCTACAATCTATTTTAAATGACTTGAATGCAGATGAAATCTACAAACAACGCTTTATGGAAATTGCACAAGATAAAATGGGATTCATGGATTTTGGTGCAGTTAAGTATGTTGTTAGAGATGGTTTTGTAGAATCGTTTACACGATTTGACAGTGATGTTTGTGAACAGTTCTTAGATGTATATGAGTTGTGTGTTAAAAAATATTATAACTAGAATGGAGAATTTATATGGAATTATTGGCAAGAGGTAATTCAAATTGGGATTATTATTATGATGAAGAACGCAATGTGATTTATTACATTTCGAAAAAAATTGGATGTAATAATGGCTTCTTTTGCTCAGGAAGTAATTTGAAATGCCATTTAAAAAGATTAGCGTTTATACAAAGAAATGATTCGTTAATACCACGTGACTGGAATGTTGTGAATGATAAGTTATTTAATTCACTAACAAAATAATGAAAGGAATTAGTGTATATGATATTCAAAAATTTAGATGATTTATGTTCTTATGCTAGAAAGATAGGAAAGGAAAATCTTTCAATCACAGTAAATATACGTAGTAAATTAACAGATAGAATCTATAAAAGAAGTGGTTCATTTGTTGATAAATATTATAAAGATGGTGTTGTGTTTGTTGTGTATCCTTCAGAGGATACAATAGATTCATTTGAAATAGAATGATTTAAGGATGGCGGTACTGCCATCTTATTTTTTGCCTTGATGGCTGCGTATTCTATTGTCTTTATTGTTTTTATTTTCTTTATTTGGATATCGTACTTTTTAGATCCATACAACTTTTGCCCTACGGCGTCTCGTTTCACTTGCCAGTTGTATTTCTCTAAAAGTACGATACGAAGAAATTGTAAAGGCGATATGCCAAGGAGGTTACATTATGAGAAACAGATTTGATGAAATGCAATTAGGAGAATGTGAGTCTATTTGTGAATGCATAAAGGATGAATCTAATGGGAAAATCAATTTAATTATTGATGAAAACAAGCATGGATTTATTTTAAAAAACGGAAATAATGAATTGAATTCTATGCTAGATTTAGAAACTTTATACCAAATTATTTTAACATTTCAATCTTATTCATATTGTTCTTAAAGGAGTTTAGTTATGTCAAAAATGATTGTTTATAACATAAATAAAAAGTGGATTTTAGATAAACAGAATTCATTTATTGATGCAATGCACAGTAATGAACGTGATTCATATCTGGTATCACTTTATAATTATATGTTTCGCAAGTGTTCTTCAAATCAAATAAAAACAAAAATTAATGTTGGTGATATCTGCTATTGTGATTTTGGAGATGCATATCAATATGAAATTGGATATCAACATTTAGGTGTTGTTATTTCAATTGTCAAACAAAAATTATTCGTAGTACCTATTATAAGTGAAAAACATAATGATTTATTATATACACAATTTAGACTTCCAAAGGAGTCAACATCATGTTTAAAAAATGATTCAATTGCATTGTTGAATGATTCAAAATGGATTAGTAAAAGCCGAGTTATTCGTATTATTGGTAATATAAATACAGGTGGCGAATACTTTAAACAATTAAAATATAGTGTGATACAGATTATTTTATAACAGAATTCTCAATCTAAGATGGCAGTACTGCCATCCTTTTTTTAACCCTGATGGCTGCGGATTCTATTGTCTTTATTGTTTTTATTTTTTTTATTTGGATATCGTACTTTTAGTTCCACACAACTGTTGCCCTACGGCGTATCGCTTTGCTTGCCAGTTGTATTCCTCTAAAAGTACGATACGAAGAAATTGTAAAGGCAGTAAATAAGACCTAAAGGAGATTAAAATATGACTATTCTTAATTATCATGGATTCAGAGATTGGGCAGTTCGTAAAGACGAAAATGAGGATTTAAAACGTAATTTTACATTTGGCTTTGAGCTTGAAGTTACTTTACTTGACGATTCTAATAGCGTAACACCAACGATGTTATCTAACAAAATCAAATCTAAATTTGGAAAATTGTTTGTTTGTGAACGTGATAGTTCTATTGGAAATGGTGTTGAAATCATTTCACAACCAATGACTTGGAAGTGGTTTATGAATCATTTAGATACATTTAAAGAGTTATTAAATCTATGTGTTGAATCAGGGTTTGATTCTCACACTGGAGACAAGTGTGGATTACATGTACATATTGGAAGAGAAGCTTTAGGTGGCTTTGATAATAATAATCGCTCTTTGAATCAGAATTATGTAATCACAAATATCAACTATATCATGGAAAGATATCAGAATGAATTGTTAAAGTTTTCTAGAAGAACTCGCCGTTCTTATTCACGTTGGTGCAGTGCAAGAACAAATTTGATTGATTTGAATGGTCATGCATTTATTGACAAATACCGAATTAGTAATGTTTCAAATGACATTACAAATCGTTATTATAGTTTGAATCTTTGCAATGAAAAAACAATTGAATTTAGATTTTTAAGAGGAACATTGAAATGGGAAACATTCTTTATTAGTTTAAATCTTCTTAGAAATATTGTTGAAAATAGCAGAAAGTCAAATCATGTAATTACTTTAGAAGATTTAATTTTCAATGGATTGGATGATGAATTTAAAATTTATGCAATTGATTACTGCAAAAAAAGAAAGATTACAGATGAAGAATGTGATTGGAAGAAACCACTATTCTTAGAAAAAACAAACTCAGAAAGTCTTTCAAATATCTTCCAATTTAACGAATTGGATTTGGCAAATGACATTTTAAATGATTAATAAATAGATTAGGAGAATGAATTATGTGTGTGATTGTAACAAAAGAAATGAATCAAAAAATGCCAAGCAAGGAAATATTACATAAATGTTTCCTTGCGAATCCTGACGGATGTGGCTTTATGTATAATTATGAAAATGAAGTTTATATCGAAAAAGGGTTCATGACATTTGAATCATTTTATGCAAGACTAAAAGAACTTGATGGACAGATTGGATTAAAAAAGCGTGCAGTTGTATTTCATTTTAGAATCTCAACGAGTGGATTAATTGATGAAGGAAATTGTCATCCTTATCCAATTTGTGATGACATTCGAGTAATGAGAAGTACATATTTAAAATGCAAGGATGTTGCATTTTGCCATAATGGTATCATCAGAGATTACATTCCAAAAAGTAAATTAATTAATGATACGCAATGTTTTGGTATTCATGTTTTGGATAAGTTCTATGAATTAAATCATGAATTTTATAAAGACAAAGACATTTGCAGAATGCTTAAACTGCTATGTAAATCTAAATTATGTTTCTTAAATAGTGATGGTGAAATCTACTACATTGGTGATTTTGTAGATGTAAAAGGGAATTCATGTAGCAATAATTATTTCACTTATTATAAAAAAAGACGCAATTCATTTCATTGTTTAAGTCATTAAAAAGCAACGAAAGTTGCTTTTTTAATTTGTAAAATTAATCTTATTTCGAACATTAAATACTATTGTTTTGTACATCTATAAATCACAATTATAATTTTTATGTGCAGATATCGAATTGTTTTGTGACATGTTTAAGCAACGTTTTTGTGCTTTATAAATGTACTTTTAAAAAAAATTATGTCATTTTAAAACATATTTTTTAATTATAAAAAACATTTTATTACTTTTTTATATGTGCATTAATTTGATTTTGTGCATCCAATAAATGAACTTTTTTTGTTTTTCTAGACCATCAATTTAAATTTTTTATTATATTTTTTTTATTGACTTTATACTTTGAAAATGGCACCAAATCAACGGGAAACCGATTTTCTTAAAAATCGGTGATTTTTAGCCATTTTGGGGCTTTAAAAATAGCAAGCAAGGTCATTGTACACACAACCGTTTCCCATAAGGTCATTGTACACACAATGACCTGAAACGGCTGTACACACAATGACGAAAATGTGTTGTACACACATTTTGTTTTTTGAGGACATTTGTCCCCAAACCCCTTTGTATTTTAGAGTTTGCTCAATCTCTTTTTTTTATTTTGATTTATCCAAATTGAATTTGTTTCTATATGTTTATATTTCAGTGATTTTATTGTGTGGTTGTTTGATGTTGGGTCTTGTGTACTTTTTTGAGGTGTGCTAAAATGTAAACTGTAAAGGAATGTAATTAAAGGCACGGGTGAATCTTGTGCCTTTTTTCGTTGGTATATATATGAATAAAAATCGACTCAAGAAAACGGAATTAAAATCTATTAGATTACATATACGATTATCAGAGCATGTCTATAATTATTTGAATTATTGTTCTGATTTTTTTTCTGTTTCAAAATCATTTTTCATCATTGAAAGATGTATTTCTCCATCATTGGTTTGTGTGCATGATGATAATTTAGATGAAAAACGATTTGATGATTTGACAAACATTGCACATGAAGTAAATGACGTTGCTCATAGTTTGAACGTCCTTTACAATAAAACATTAGAAACCAATCGTCTTGATTTGGTTTTTAAAGACATTTCATTTTCAGATTATACTAATAAGATAAATTTGATTTATGAAAGATGGAATATGTTATTTCGTGATTTTGTTGAAAATGATGTTTTTTCTTATCATGTAAAAAAAGATGTGATTCCTGATTATGATATTTACTTTGATCCATCTTTAACACATTCATCAACACGTAATAAAGAATTACAAATCAGAGTAACAAATTCTTTTTATCAGCTCCTATCAGATGTGTCAGAGTCATTTGATAAATCAATAAGTCAATATATTCTTGAATGTTGTTTAACGCCTTTTTATTTAAGTGTTGGATCTGTAAATGAAAACAAAGAGGTCATGACCGTTTTGAAATCTATTGGAAGAAATATAAGACAGGTAATTTTCTCTTTAAACAGAATCAACACAAGAAATGTTGAGTGCTCAGGAATTCGATTATTTGATTTAAATATAGATTATTGTGATTTGTATGTTGCATCCAATGCATTGCTAAAATCATGGCTGGATTTTTGTGCGATTCTTAGTGATAATGAAAAAAATACTTTCTATAGGTACATTAAATCTAGAGAATTGCATAGTTGGATTAATGATATGGAAAATGTAGAGCTAGTTGACTATTTAAAAATATTAAAAAACAGAGAGTTTCATATTTAATGGTGGCAGTACTGCCATCTTAGCACATTCTTAGGAGTGTGCTTTTTTTATTGAATGGAGGAATGAAATGGCTACAACACGAGGATGGGCGATGAAAGGGAATATTGTTAATTTAGTAAATTATATTTTAGATATTGGAAATGGCGAAGAGAAAACAGATTCTGGACTGTATGTTGCATGTAACAGTGGTGTCTCACCTATGGCAGAAGCTTTCAAATGGAAACGTGAACAGATTAATCATGAAGCTGAATCTGTTGGATACCATTTTCAATTATCTTTGCCAACTGGAGAGGGATCAGCAGAAGATTGCATGATGTTGGCGGAGGAATGGATTAATGCTATTTCAGATGGAAAGGCAAACTACATTATTGCAGTTCATACCAATACAAATAATATTCACGCTCACATAGCAGTCAATTATTATTTAAACGATGGTAAACCTTGGAGAATTTATTGGAAACGAGATCAAAAACGTTTTCGTGAAATTTCAGATCGTATCTGTGTTAAACATGGCTTCTCGGTTTTAGAGGAAACTCGAAACAGAAGTCAAACTTATTTTGAATGGCTCGGTGAACACTCTGACAATAATCGTGATGTCGTTAAAAAAATCATGGATACTGTCATTCCAAAGGTTGCATCGTACAACGACTTCAAAAGTTATATGGAATGTATGGGATTTAAAATTTATGATGATTTGAAATCAACAGATGAGAATGTATTCCAATTCACTGCTAACGTAAAACTGATTCGTCAGGCGGATGATGGAAGTTACATGGTGCGTATTCCATATGATAAACAATTGGTAAGAGTTGAATCAGATGAATTTGAATGGCTTACGGAAGGAAAGACTGCACGAATCACGATTCCAATTGATAAGAATGTCAAAGTGTTTGATTCTGATTGGGTCTATGGAGGTTTGAAAGATGCTGAAGAACTCAAACGATTGTTTGAAGATAAAACAAAAGGAAAACGCAAGGGATTACGTATTCGTATGCCAGAAAGCAAATATATAGTTCGTACAAATCGTCTGGAACCTGGCGATGATGGATTTGGTTATTCCTTAGAGGATGTTATGCAGCGTATCAACAACAACGGACGTGTTATTAATACACGTGATATACAAAGTGCTTTGGATAATGAAGGTGATTTTGACAAAGTTATGCAGGCACGCAGAGATTTATACGAAAGTGCAAATGTAAAGTTCAATCCAACAACAACTTTATTCAAATCAGTTCGTCAGGAATCTTATTTTAGATGGAAGGCAAATGAAGTTCAGAAAGCTATGGATAGAATGAATTATAGAAATTTGCTTCAACATGATAGAGAGAACATTGATAAATTGAAATCAAGACGTTTTGAATTACAAAATCAAATCGACGAAGTAAATCATCTTCTTACAAATATTGATAACACAGTGGAAATGATGACTGAACAAAAGATTGAAAATGTGATGGATATTTCTGATGATGAACTTGAGACTTTTATTTCCGAGAATCGAAATCCTTTGATTGAAAAAAAAGAGAAACTGAAAAAAATGATTGGCTTGTATTCAGAACGTATTAATACCGTTGAAACTCAACAGGGTAATGAAGAACGTCAACGTGGAGAACATGTGCGGTAATTTTATTTTCTCTATTGTTTATATTTTTGTTATTTGAATTTCATGCCTCTTGATTCGAACAAGGGTTGCCCTACGGCGTCTCGCTAACGCTTGTCCCTTGTTCTTATCTTCAAGGCATGATACGAAGAAATTGTAAAGGCGATGAGCTGATACTTGATAAAGTTTCAAATTGGCATGGCAAGATGTGGCTTTCCCACTTGCCTGTAAGTCCAATATAAATGTGATGTTACCTAGATAGACATCACATTCCATATCGTGCTGAGTAGTTCGACCGCCTGCGATGCACGACCCAAACGAGACATGTGGTTGTTTACTGTTTAATGTTGTTATACTCACCGAATACATCAGATTAACAATAAACACAAAGTCAATCCAGATATCTGTTAGAACCTGTTCTATACATCTCCCCTTTGGACATAGAGATATCATAGAAAGTAATACTTTTTCGCCTATAGTTTTAACAAAACAGCCAGACAGATATTAAAAATGACCGTGGCAGAAAACATGAGCCTGCCATTACATGAGGATGCAAGTTCCGTGGGTGCAACTCCCATAATCCTCAAACACAGATTTACAATGTACAGATACCGCACAATGAAAAGGAGTATATTCCTTCTACGAATAAAATAATTGTATTTGTATATTGCGTGTCATTTGGCTTCTATCTAACTAAAGATGAAGGAGGTATTCTCCGTTTAAAGACTATAAAATGTAAGTCAGTGGCTCTGCTCATGAAGAGAACTGTATGATTGCTTTTTCTCTTTTCATAGGTACATATTCTACATATCAAGTTATATGTTTTCTTCATGAGGTGTTTATGAAGGTAACAAGTATTATCAGGTGCAATTCCTGAAACCTTCAATTTTTAATTTCAAGATGTAGCAACACAATTCTTTCAGTAGGAGGTGAAACTCCTGCTTTCCAACGTAACCTTTTCATGTTGCTACAAACGTTAGCTGTGACAGGCTATCTTAGCATGTGATGAATCAAGATTGTTAAAGAGAATGTCAAAAATCTGGTTCATCGAAATTTTTAGACATGGGACAATGATCCACAAGCCAGTGTTCTGGACAGAGCAGAAAACATGAGCCTGCTCATCTTTCTTAGATTGATATAAATGTATATATACAGATTTATATGAAGGTGGTGATACATATTGATAAACTTTGAATATTTTTGTTTACCTGCATTGTATGTTAAAGATAACTCGTCAGATGTCATACATATGGTAAGAACGGATGCACATGACAGATTGTATCTGGATGCACATGGCAATATTCAATATTCAAATCTACAGAATGGAGGTGGAACTCCTGATGATTATTCTTTTGTTCTTGACGAAGATGGGCACAATCAAAGTAATCTGCCTTTCTCGAAAAAAGAACAGGAGTTGTATGGTTTAGATGAAGAAGATGCCTTTTTCACAAATATGGATATGGATACTATTAACATGCTGTATCTTAAAAAGAAAAGCAAAGCTGAGAAGGAAATGAAAGATTTGATAAACATTTTAAATGAAAGATGATTATTAAATCAATCAGTTATGACAGTTAGAATTACTGTCAGGAGGGCGAAAATGAAACTAGAAAATATTGATGATGTATTAAAGGAAAATATGTCCAAGTACTGTAGTGTACATTATTTAGCATCATGTATTCTTGATAATGAGGAGTGTTTAAATCTATATAAGGCTTGTAAAAATTATGCTGAATTTGAGAGAAGAGTTTTAAGTAAAAAATGTGGTTTGAATGTAATTTATAGTATGGTTTCTTTGTACGGAAAAGACAGGGAAAATCACTGGTATAGGGTACGTGAGTTATTTGGAAATCGTTGTTTTAAAACAGCATCGGATGTTGGTAGTCTTCTTGTTGGTAATGAAGAATTTCAAGTTCTTATTCCAAATGGGTATGGTGATGGGACTACACGTGTTGCAGTTTTTAATAAGGCGGATTCTGATTATAGTGTTGCCTCTAGAATTATGTCTGATATGATGGATTATCATCGTGGACCTTATTTACATGGGAAGTTTAATATCTATCCATATGATTGCAGCAATCCAACTGTGGATGAACCCTGTAAAACGTTAGAAGGCAGATACTTTACATATTATTATGACGGCTTAATTGCTTTTGTTGAATACTAAAAAGATGGCAGTACTGCCATCTTTATATAAGGAGGAGGTGTGCAAAGATGTACGATAATCCATTTTTATTTTCGATAATGACGATACTTTACGCTAGTATAGCCATGTTTGGGATATCGTTATTCTGTAAATTCTTTGGTGGAAGTGAATCTTCTGAGGATGAACAATTAACGACTGAAAAGGCACGTCAATATCTGCTTGATAGATATAAAGCTGAGGAGAAACAAAATCATCCAGAAATGGATTTCAACAACACAGAAGATACTGTCGATTTTTGCTTAAAACTTCAAAGTATGGATAATGATGCTTTGGAGATGGCATATAACAAAGCAAAAGAGCAATATTCAGAATAGTTAATTAATGGGAGATGTTTCTCTCTTTTGCTATGCAGGATGGCAGTACTGCCATCTTTTTTTGTAGGAGGTGTAGTGTGTCAGAGAACAATTTAAAAAAAACAATTCTTTTCAGCAGTTTAGAAAAAAAGGAATTGGTAGATAATATTGTAAGTGATGAATCGAATTCTATTGGAAGAAAAATTTCAACGATAATAGAGTTGACAGTTATGGATGAATTGCTTACAAAAAATGATCAGATAAGATTTTGGATAACGGAATTGTATAAGGGATGTACATCTGGCGAAATTCTTTCGTTGGTTTTTGAGTTTAATTCTGCAAACATAATGAAAAGGTCTTGTGGACTTCCGTTATTGCCGTTTATCGAGTTTGCGATAAATGAGCAGATATTCATCAAAGAATATGATGTCAATAGGGAACCAATAGCTCACTTAATAAAATGCTTGAATTCAATTCATGATATTTTCGATTCGTTAAACAAGGGTGACGAACAGCATACTTTAAAGTATACAGAAGCATTAGATACTATAAATTGTTTTATAGAACGGTTGAATGAGGAAAATGAAAAAATACATTTTGCTCCTTTTTATAGATTCTTTAGAACATACTGGAATGATCTAAAAGATTCTATGTATACATTTGAAGCACTTTCTGATTTGGCAAGCATGCAAAATGGATGGAGAAATACTAGTGAGTCTAGATATACTCTGACCAAATGTTTACGTGATTTAGCTGATAATTGGTCGAATGAATTGGAATAAGGAGAATTATATGTCACTTAACAGTTTGAAAAAACAACTTATTTTCAATAGTGTTGAAACTAAAGAATTAGTTGATGTGATGATAGAAGATCAATCGAAATGTCTGCGAAAAAAACCTTCAGCTATATTAGAAAAAATGGTTTTAGATGAACTACTTTCGAATAACAATCAAATTAGATTCTGGATACTTGATTTATATCAAGGAAAATCTTCTGGAGATATTCTTTCTTTAGTATTTAATTACAATGCTGCGGGAGTAAAATGGAATTCCTTGGGGCTTCCATTATTGCCACTTATCGAGTTTGCGATAGATGAGCAAAAATATATAGATAACGATGAGTTTGATAAAGATTCTATTGCCTCAAATTTAATTGATTATTTAATTCAACTAAAGAATATTTTTATGGAGAACAGCAATTATGAACGAGATGCCGATGCTAAACACAAAAATGGCTTAGAAACTTTAGAATTCTTTATTGATGTGTTAAAAAACGGAAATCAAAAAATACAATTTGTGATGATTTATCGTTTTTTCAAAGATTATTGGGACATCTTGAAGGATTCAGCATATACATTTAAAGCACTTTCTGATTTTGCAAGCATACAGAAAGGATGGAGAAATGACAATTATTCAAGATTTGCATTAGTATGTTGTCTACGTGATCTAGATGGACATCTGCTAGAATAAGGCATGCAAATATAAAAAGTATGATATAGCGAGATGGAGGACAATAATGAAGTTGGATTTTGATTATATTTATGATGTATTAAAAGAAAATGTTTTGCGTGAAGGCGATGTGTGGATGTTGAGTAAATACATTTGTAGGGATGAAATATATTTAGATTTATGGAAGAAATGTGGAAATTATGATGAGTTTTATAAGTGTGTAATGAATCAAGAAGAGATTGATAGTTTATATGTCAATTTATACTTGTATGGAAAAATTGATGTTGATCCATTGAAAAAAATACATGATTTATTTGAAAATCGTTGCTTTGAAATAAAATCAGATGATGGTGAAATTTTTGCAGGTAACGATAGTTGTCGAACATATATATCAAACGATTCAGGAAAAGGAACTACAAAAATTGCTGTCTTTAATTTAGATGACCCTAACCGTGATCTAGTTCGTTATGCTATGGAGGAATTGATTGGTCGCACTTATGGAAGAACTAGATTAATTGGTAAAATTAATATTTATCCTATAGAAGACATGGATACTCTTAAAGTAGGCGAACCTTGTATAACGATTGAAGGAGAATATCACGCTTATAGTTACAGAGGATTGGTTGCATTTGTGGAATACGAAATTTTCTATTGATTCTAAAGAATTTGTACGTATCGTGAGGAGGTGATGAAATGTATTTTGGCGAAAACATAAAGATTTATGGATTTGACAACGAGTCTCATTTCAATAGTCATTTAAATTATCTTTTTCGTAGTGATAATGCACAGAAATGGACAAATAAATATACGGCAAGAGATGAATGTTTCACTATAGGTAATCCTGACGATACAGGTGTCTTTAAGTTTGATTTGAAAATGCGAAAATCCGTTAAAGATGGTTTCTACAATCAATGGAAATATGATATGAATCATCTGTATTTTGCCAGAGTGGAATGCCCAAGAGATGATATCTTTGAGTGGAATAAAGCAATGTATAAGGAAATGCATATAATCTTGCATGATATGCAGAAGAGGCACTATTATCCGATTCTTATTATTGTTCATAAAGATCAGCCAAACGAATATTGTCATTTCCACATGCTATTGGATTATATTGATCCAAACAGTTGATTTATCAAGATGGCAGTACTGCCATCTTTTATATACAGAATGAACAGGAGGAACTTCTATGTGGATATTTATAGGTTTGGTTGTAAGCTTTGGATTAGGGTTCAGTGTAGGCAAGCGGAACGCCGTCAATAAGGCTGCACAAAAACCAAGTTTTATATTATACAGAGATGCAGAGTGTATGAATGAAGTTACTGTGAAGGATACACCAGATGGATATATTGCATTGAATGATTATGTGCAGTCTGTAGACGATGATAAAATCTACATACAACATCCAAGCTTGATTGAATTGGTTTCTACAGCAGATAGAGTGTTTATGGTTCTGGGTCAGGATGATGGTGTCTATTTTTTAAGGGAGACGGATGATTCCAAAGGTGTTGGATCACGTCCTAAATATGGAGTGTTAAAAAAAATAGGGCATTCCATTAAACGTAATATTTTTTAGATGGCAAGGTGATTTTTGCCCTCGCACGCAGAATGCTCGGGCAGATTTTGCGTCCGCAAAACGGACGCATTTTTATTTTTCTTTTATTTTTTTTATTTGTTTTTATTTGTACTATCGAGTATTTTATCAAAATACAAGGACTGCCCTACGGCGTCTCGCTATCGCTTGCTCCTTGTATTTTTCTAAAATCCTCGATACGAAGAAATTGTAAAGGCGATGAGCTAATACTTGATAAAGTTTCAAGTTTGGCAATAGCTATGGAGGAAAGCATGTATGAATGCAGATGAAATGATGTATGAATTAGGATTTAAAAAATGGGATAAAGATACTGGTGAGGATAAAATGATGTATTACTGCCTTACCGAAAATGACCATTGGATAGTACGTTTTCTTCAAATCGTATGGTATTGCGAACTATTTGGTTTCTCATACTCACTGGTTTGAAACGGATAGAGAGTGGAAAAAAATGGATCCGATAGTAGACATGGATCTGCACAAAGCAATTCATCAGGTATTGCTTGAACATGGATGGCTCTAGATTTGAGCCATTCCATTCAGGTTTGAAATTAAACATTTATTTTATGGATGCCATTCATAGACAGGAGGATAAATAATGAATGATGTACGTGTAGAAGTAAGCTATAGATTATCAACTGAATCTGAGACACGTTATGTGGTCGTGGATGCGATGACAGGGCGTGTGGTAGACAGTGCAAAGGGGTATGGCTATACATCCTATAAAAAAGCATTAGCATGTTACCGCTGGAAACATGAAAAGCTTAGAAAAGGAATGATTTAAATGGATCGTAATGATGTTGAATTGAAGAGTCTTCGAAAAGAGAATATGAAGCTTTTAGAAAGGATTCGCCTGCTTGAAAAGGATATTGAGCATTTGAAGCAGGTTAATCAAAGACTTCTAAAGAGAAAGAAAAAGGTGCAAAACGATGGAAAAGACAAAAAATCAATGGATTAAATCAGGCTTTATTCCAAAGGATGGAGTTACTGGTACACAGCGGACTCAGCAATTTGGAAGTAAATATATATATTTTACAGAAGATGAAGTTCGTCCGTTAACTGATGAAGAAAAGCAGAAGATGAAGGACGAGAGAAATCTTCATAGAAAATTATTAAGAGCATATATAGACTATGAACGCAAAGAATATGATGATGTGAAATATCTTCCTTTTTACTTCGATGAAGAATACTACAAAACTCGTTATCTTCCGTTCAAGGCAAAACAAAAGGAAGTAAAGAAATTGATTCGAAAAGCATTGAAAAAATCTATTCTATGCGATAATCCGAGCCGAATGATTGTACTCGATTTGGAAACAACTGGTCTTTCAGATTACAGAAATGATGTTCTGCAAGTGTCCGTAATTGACGGAGATGGAAATGTACTTATCAATTCTTACGTAAAACCATACTACAATTCGTTGTGGGAAGAAGCTCAGAGAATCAATAACATATCTCCTGATATGGTTGCTGATGCACCAGAACTCCATGAACTTATTCCAAAATTAAAAGGTGTATTTGAAAGCTGTGATACGATTGTAGGATACGACACGTATTTTGATCTATCCTTTTTAAAATTTTTGGATTTTTCAAATAAAACCATCATAGACGTGATGGATGATTTCGCACCAGTCTATGGGGAACGGTCCGATTATCATGGAGATTACAAGTGGCAGAAGTTGACAACGTGTGCCGAGTACTATGGATTCGATTGGAATTCAATTCAAGAAAATGCTCACGACTCATTAGGTGACTGCTACGCAACACTGCATTGTTACAATAAGATGCATAATAACTATGGAAGGAGTTCAGATGATAAACAAAATTAAATAGTTTTTTAAAAGATTATTCTGTAAGCATGCAATTTAAGGTGATTAATATGGATGAGTGGATGGGAAAACATTAAAAGCTATCTACAGGCAGATGGATGAACTTGGATGGCTTGAATAAATATGTATTAAATGATGGAAAAGAGGGGTATTTATGGAAAACAATGAAAATTGTGTTTACTGGAAATTGGATAAACATCAGGTAAGTATGTTGTTACAATGCGTTTCCCAGTTAAAAACAGAAAATGAAGAAGATGGGAAACTTGCTGATAGCATGGCGGATGAGTTGAGAAAATTGTTTGGATGGAACGAAGAACATGTAAGCTGGAAGCTTACCAAGAAGCAGGTTGATTGTCTGTTAAAGTACACTGCTCAGATGGATTGTACAGACAGGGACGAAGAAGAAACGTTGAGTCTTTTAACTGATGATTTAAACTTTTTGTTCTTATATCTGGATTCTTTGGAAAATCCAAACCGTCAAAAGGAGGAAGCGAATGAGTGAAATGAATGAAAATCAGAGATTGTTGATGGGATTGTTTAAAAGTTCTGTTAATGAAAATGAAATGCACTGTATGATTGAAGCCGATGTGGATGAAGCACAGCTTGGTGCAATGGTGGGAACCATATTGGATTATGCATTCAAAAATGAGTTGAATATGGATACTGTATTTCAATATGCAGGTATCGTTTTAGAAAATACGGATGTTGCTATAGACGTAGACGATGTGAATATGAGTCAAATGAACTAAAAGAAAGTTGAGGGGTATTAAAATGGCTTTAATTGATGTAATGAGTGGAGGAAATTCCTTCAGAAAAGTAAGTGTGGATGAGATTCGTCCAAATCGTGAAAACTTTTATGCAAGTATCAGTGATAATGAAAATCAAATGGTAGAAGACATGGCTGAATTGATTCAGGAATATGGACAGGATGAAAATGGTGTTGTCTATATGGATGAATCCGTAGGAGATGGAAAGAAATATACGCTTCTTGCAGGCGAAAGACGTTTCAAGGCTATCAAGCTGAATTATGAAAAAGGTATCGGAGATGGATTGTTCCAAGTCAAAGTAGTTGCCAAGCCTAAAGATGTAACGGAAGAGTTGATTCGTATCATCATGTACAATGGAATTCGAAACAAGTCAAAGGATGTGCGTAAAGCAGAAGTTGATGCATTATGCATGTGTTGGGAAGAAATGGATGCTCAGGGTGAGAAACCTAAAGGAAAGAAACGTGACTGGATTGCAGGAAAGATTGGCATGTCACCAAGACAGGTTCAGGAATATCTGACAGGTGAATTTTCAGATCAGGAAATCGACACGGAGCCACAGGAAGATGGCAGTACTGCCACTTCTGAAAAATCTGAAAAGAAAAAAGGTCTTGAACTGTCGTCAGCAGACAAGGATACATTGAACAGTCTTCAGGAACATTTAAAAGCATCTACAGGTCGTAAAGTTAAAATCAATCAGAAAGACTGTTCTGTAACATTCTATCCAAACAAGGACGTTGATGCGATGGAAGATTTATATACGATTTTGCATGACTTTGGTTTCACGGACCAAGGATACTGGGAATAATAGAAATAAGAGGGGTATTTAAAATGGCAAAAGTAATTTCAATTCTAATGAACAAAGGTGGCGTTTCAAAAACAGAAACAAGTTTAAATTTAGCATATGGATTATCTGTGAAAGGAAAGAAGGTTCTTCTGGTTGATATGGACCCTTCATCGAATGCAACATCCGTTATCCTTGGGCTGGATAACAATCTGTCAGAACAGGGAGCAAGTCAATATAAGGAACTGTTTGACAAGTACATCAGCGAAGGACAGCCGAGAATCCTTGCATGCTATGAAGCGATGCATGAATATTTGAAACAGACTCCATACAAGTATGATATCCATGATGTGTTGGAAGACCAGAAGCTGGATATTCATGAAGCAATTCAGAAAACACGATTTGAAAATTTGGATCTGATTCCGAGTTCAGTTGCGTTATCTACAACAGATATCAAATTAAAAGGATCCATCAATCCTTACAATCGTTTAAGACGTGCTATTCAGAAAGTGGAAGATGAATATGATTTTATCCTAATCGACAATCAGCCTTTTGAAAATTCACTGTCTTTCAATTCAATTACTGCATGCTATAAAGAAGGGGATTTGATTATTGCTCCAACAAAAATCAGTTTAGGAGGAATACAGGGAATTGACTCTACCTTGCATACGATTCTTCAATGGATGCAGGAAGTTGAATCATTACGTTATGATTTCAAGTTGCTGATTACAATGAAAAACCGCAATGGTGTAGATAATAAATGGACAGATGTTCTTCACGAAACATTTGGTGAATACATGTTTGACACGGTAATTCGTTATCAAGGTAAGCCTGTAGCCGATGCATCAATGAACCGTAAGATTCTTCTTGAAACTCCAAAGTTTGGTGTTGCTGAGGACTACCAGAACTTTGTGGATGAAGTATTTAGCCTTAGCTAGTCTAATTGTAGGAAGAAGACTTCTGATAGTCTTCTTCGTACATTGGATTTCTGTTCACATGACTGAGATTCTGAAGCGTATGGATTCGGTCATAATTTGATAATTTGATTTTAGGAGGATTAAAGGATGAAAGATTTATTGCCAATAGGAAGTGTTGTCACTTTAAAAGAGGGAACGAAGAAATTAATGATTATCGGGCGTGTTCAGGAGAACGAGAAGACTAAAAAAGTCTACGACTATGCTGGATGTAAATGGCCTGAAGGATATGCGGATAAAGACCATTGTTATGTATTCAATCATGAAGATATTGATTGTCTGTTCTATATTGGAATGCAGGATATTGAGGAATTCAATTACAGATTTGAACTGGATGAAAAATTAAAGGAAATGTGTTGATCTATATAAACATGACAGGGTTCTGTAATATTGGTTGGAGAAGAGGTGAAAAGAGATGAAATTGGCATGCGTAATTAGTTTTGTAGCAATCGGAATGTTATTCAACGTGTTTGGTATGAAACTTGACCGAAAATGGATAAGCAATCTAGGATGTCTGGTTATGATTGCAGCATGTGTTTTTATGATTGCTGACATAGTTATAGCGGTTTTGCCTCAGAACAGGCAGTATCAAGGATTTAAAGACGGAGAGGTTAGAACATACTCTGTATGCTATAAGGAGCATGGATACAATGTATGTGAAATGCCTTTATTGAAAAATAAAGTGGTCGTTGATGATTTCTGGAAGAAATAGTGTGATATATTAAAAATAGGAAAACGGAGGTGTGCAAAGATGATAGTATTAGAGTTGATTGGAATGTTTCTTAGATTATTGATTTCAATTTTCTTTCAAATGGTTGCGATTTTTTTGGAGTTTATATTGGGAATCAGCGCTCTTGCTTCTAAAGTATGGTTATTTCTACTCTTTGCAACCGTCTGTTTTCACGCATGTGGGTTAGATCATGGGACAGTTAATATGTTTACGGATAAATTCACGTTGATTGCATATATCGTAATAACTATAATTGTATTGTTTTCTCAAACAATAATTGGATGGTTGATTGGTGTGTGTTATTATGTTTCGGATGCAGTTACAACGTTTTAAAATACAGGATGTTGGTAGATGACTATTTTTTCTAACTGTACATCAATAAGATGTATAATTAACGTGTATATATAATTTTATTTTATTCCAGAATATAATCTTGTGTACTTTTTTGAAGTGTGCTAAAATGTAGACTGTAAAGGAATACATAAATAGCAAGGCACTTCAAAGATGATATGAAGTGCCTTTTATATTCAGCTATTTAAAGGTCAATTCACGGACCTTGGCAGGAATGCCGAAAGTACAGATGAATTTGGATGATACTTACTCCATTCGTGGAGAAGTTATAATTTTGTAGTAGTCTGTAGTGCCATTGGTTGAGTTTGTATTTCAGCACATTTTCTGATGGTAGTGAAAGTTAGTATAGCATAGAACTCTTAATAAACTTGATAGAGTATAGCTATTTTATACGTGATGGAGGTATAGTCTAATAATGATTTCAGGAGTGATGTATGTTTTTTAATTCGTATAATGTATTAATTGGGGTAATTATTTTAGCTCTATGGTTTGGATTGTTGATTTCATTTGGTATGGCTTTATTCTATAGTGGAAAAATGGTATATGATATTGGGTCAGGTAGAAATGACTATATTGTGCTTTTTCATAAAATGATGGTAGCAACTGGTGTTGGATTTCTGCTTTGTGTGATAGTTGATGTATTTTCAAGAAGTGTGGGGTTAATAGGATGATAGAAAAAGATTTGAATGAGTTATACAACAATCTTCCAATGGATTTAAATGTAATCGAAATTAATGATGTTCAGACACTATCAAACGGTGCTGTTGTAGTGGATGTAACATATCCTATGAAGGATGATGATTTTACAGAAACTCTCTGTTTTAATAGTAATTTGAGTATTCAAGATGTACTAAAGCATTTAGAAGAAAGAGTTGTGGCTCAATATTCATCTTTGGATTCTGATGAATATGTTCGTGATAAACTGAATGAATTTTTTAAATTAATAAGTGAATTGTTACAGACATTATAGTCTGTTTTAAAGACGGGCGTGGCATTGGATACAGCCATGTGTTCATGTAAGCCCACCCCCTCTTGTTTATATGGTGGCAGTACTGCCATCTAGGAGGTTAATATGTTAAATACAGTTGCAGTATCTGGGAAACTAGGGTATTCCCTTGAATTAAAAAAAGATAAAAACGGTAAATCTTATATCCGTAGTTCTATTTCAGTATCTAGAAACTATAAGGGAGAAGATGGATATTATTTGAAGGACTATATCAACTTTGTTGCAATGGGGCAGAATGCTGAATACTTAGCAAAGTATGCTCAAAAAGGTGATCGTATCGAAATCAAAGGTCGCATTCAGTCTTATGCACAGACTTTCTGGGAATATTATGAGGAAGACTGTTTCCCTAAGAAAAGAGAGAAGAAAATCTATAAGACAGAGATTCTTGTTGAGGATATTGAAGTTGTTGCTAAAGCGGAACAGAAGGAAGATGGCAGCGCTGCCACACAAAAATATACAGAAGAAGAACTTAATGAACGCTTAGAAGCTTATAGAGCTACAAAAGAAACAAATCCAGATTTAGTTTTTTAACGGCAGATTCTAACTGGTGAAGATTAAATTGGAACGAGAACATACGTTCTAGAGGGGGTTATACAATGAAATCAAATAAAATTTTAATGACAGGAGCATTAGCTCTTAGTATGGTATTATCTGGAGGAATGTTGACAGGATGTTCAAATTCTTCAACAAAAGATACAAAGACAACAGAAGTTGCCAAGAAAAATGATGTAAAAACGATTGGTCAAAAAACCAAGGATTCAAAATCCTTGAAGTTCACAAACAATACTGGAAAGAAGATCACAGTATTCGAAACAAAATCAAGTTCTGAAGAAAGCTTCAGTGATAACTTGTTGGAAGATGGAGACGCTGTAAAAAACAAAGAACAACGTACTTTATATTATACTGTCAAAGAAAATGACAAGTCGGATGTAAAAGTAGGGTTGCAGGATGAAGATAAAACATTCGTTTTCAAAGATGTAGATACGGAAGATACAAAGAAAGTTGATGTTTCTTTAAAAGAAGATAAAGTCAATTTAGACATAACAAAAAAAGATGGCAGTACTGCCACTTTGACACCATCTGAAGATTCTGCAAAGACGGAAGATGAGAAAAAAGATGAAACTGAAGTAAAGCAGGAAGAAAAGAAAGAAGAAACAGAGACAGCCAATTCTTCAAATAAATCAAACACTTCTGAATCAAAGAAGAACAACACAGCTTCGACTACGAATACTAGCTCAAACAAGAACAATACAGGTTCTTCTAAGCCTTCAAACAGCAGTAGCAATAACTCTGGCTCATCAAAGCCATCGAATAACAATGGTTCAAACTCAAGTAACTCAAAACCAGCCGAACATACACATAACTGGGTTGCACAGTACAAGACGGTAAATGTTCCAGAAAAAGGACATAATGAGCAGGTCTTGGTGCAGGCTGCTTATGATGAACAGGTCCCAGTTACAGAAATGAAGGCATTTGATATTTGTAATGATTGTGGAGCGGAATTAAATAGTTCAAATGTAGATAGTCACGTAAAAAATCACATGATGAATGGTACAGGAAATGGTGGATGGCATACTGAATGGCGTGAAACAGTTGTGGGATACAAGACTGTTCATCATGATGCAGTGTATGAAACAAGATACGTTGTGGATTCACCTGCAACCACAAAGCAGGAATTGACAGGCTACAAATGCAGTGGATGTGGCAAGACTAAAGCTAACTAAAGATATAAAGCAAAGGACAGAATGTAGAATTCTGTCTTTTTTTATGATTTTAAAATTTAATGTTTAAAAAAGGGAACTCGGACGGGTTCCTTTTCTATTTTTCAGACGCAATAAAATGGGGAATACCCATGCTATTGCACCAAAAGAAAGTAAATTAATGAAAGGGTGGGATGAAATATGAACAGATACAGTTTATTGGATGTACCTTAAATTGAGTTGAAAAAATATCAATATTTTTTCCTTTCAGAATATTGATAGTATGAAACACTCAAAAAAATCAAGATTTCTAACGTTAGAGATTTTTTCAAGGGATAGAAGGAAAAGGGGAAATAAAATAATTAAGGCAATCTGCCTTAGAAAGGATTGAAATATGAAAAAGTTTAAGAACGTTTTTCTGGCTTTTTTCGTGACAGCACTGACATCCTTGAACCTTGTTCTTCCTGCGTATGCAGAAGAAACAACGGCTTCGACTGTTGATTCAGCAGGCTTTTCAGTGAATGTTGTAGGAGATGGTACAGTCACACTTTCATCTGGTGATTTTACAAAATCATTGTCGAATGGTGACATTTTCAATGCAGACTACGAAGAAGGTACAGAAATTAAAATTGTCTCAAAATCCAATGAGAATGCCGTTATTGATGATGTTACATTAAATAGCAGTACGATCTCAGGATTTACAACTGGCAAAAAATCTTTCAGTTTTGTCTATACAACAAAGACTGCGGACGCAAATTTCAGTGTAACTTTTAAAACAAAAGAAACACAGAAAACAGAAAGCAGTACATCTGACAAAACAACAAGCGAACAGTCATCTGTTCAAAATGAAGATTCAAACTCATCTGAAGATGTTTCTTCAAATGATGAGAACGAGGATTCTTCTTCTGAGGATGGGGACAAGATAAGACTTGTATACCAAGGAAAGAAAAAGAATTTAGATTCGGATTTGATTTCAGCTAAATATTCTAATATGTACGTTTTAGAATATGCTTCTCAAGATGAAGCGGATAAAGCTAAATCGGAATTAAAAGACAAGGGTAAGGTTGATACTGAACAGGTTTTATCAATGGATGAAAACACACAGTCATCAACTGATGTTGTTTCAACAAAGGATATTGATACAGCAATCAATCAGGCAGACCAGAAAAATGCTAAAAATTATTCTGGTAAGAATGTTATTGCATTGATTGATACAGGTTCAGATGGATCTACAGTAGATGCTGTGTCTTTTGTGGATGGAGATACTACAGACCATCAGGGTCATGCAACAAAAATGATCAAAGCAATCCGTAAACAGGACAACAATGCTAAGATTTTAGCTTTAAAGGCATTGGATGACAATGGAAACGGAACAACAGCTTCTATCGTTTCAGCTATTCAGTATGCGATTGATTCTCACGTATCTATCATCAATATGTCATTCTCTGGAAAGGCAAATGACGATACATCCTTGATTGAAGCGAAAGTCAAAGAAGCTGTGAAAGCAGGTATCACAGTCGTTACTTCAGCAGGAAACAATGCATTGGATGCATCGAACTTTGTACCTGCAAATGTTTCAGGTGTTATTACTGTTGGTGCTTGTTCGGATGAAGGTATTATTTTAAGTTACTCCAACTACGGTGATGATGTTGACTGGTACGTAAATACGGATGCAACGTCAAGTGCTTCTGCTACAGTTTCAGGAATGATTTCCAAAAATGGAAAAGTGAAAGAAGATAAGAAAACAGTTTTCTCATCTAAAAATGCCGTAGAAAATACTACAAAATGGGCTAATAGCACTGGTGATAACATTAGCGTTGCCGATGCAGGTGGTGCAGGCGGTGGCTCTGGTGGAGGTGGAGGTAATATGCCTTCAACCGTATCTTGGCGAATTCGTGATAACAATGACAACGGTTTTGGATTGGCACTAGTAAATGGTCAGCCAAACACGGACGCTGTATTGAACGTTATCATGAATAACATGAATTTATACTGTCTTCCAGATTATGTTACAAATGGAAATTCTCCAAGAATGCAGGTTAGGAACGCTTTGCAGACTGCTATTAATCAATGTAGAGCAAATTATCAAAAGATCTATGGTACTACAGATGGATTTAAGCCAAGAATTGTTGCGGTCGGTGTATGTCACTATGCACACGCTTATCAAGGAAAATCTGGTGAATACAATACATCATGGTATGCGAATGATGAATGGTACTGGAATCCTGCATGGAAGAACGCATCAAATAACAATACTTTGACTTTATATCATGGTGGCAAGGCATATACAACAGCGTCTGCATTCCACAATGGAGGAAACTCATTGACAAACATGGCTACAAATGACTTGGCGGGAAACTCAAACATCCGTATTATCGTTTTGGATGATACACAGCCAGAACCTCCAATCAAAAAAGGTAAACTTGCAATTAAAAAGGTTTCTGCAAATACAGCTATTACCGATAATAACAGCTGTTACTCATTGAAGGGTGCAGAATATGGTGTCTACAAGTCTGAAAGTGATGCAAAAGCTAACAAGAATAAAGTGAAAACTTTAACAACGGAAGAAAATGGATGGTCAAACACAGTTGAGTTGGATGAAGGTACATATTATTTGAAGGAAACAAAAAATCCAAAAGGTTATGCATTGAACAGTTCGGTTGTAAAGGTAACAATCAAGGCAAACGAAACAACACAGTATGGTACGAACAATGAACTGAAGGATTATCCGCAATCCGATCCAGTTGGTATTTTGTTAGGTAAAGTCGACAAAGAAACAAATAAGAACAAGCCACAGGGAAGTGCTAGTCTTGCAGGTGCTGAATTTACAATTAAATACTATAAGGGATTGTATGATTCCGACCCTGCTAAATCAGGTCAGGTTCCAGCTCGTTCATGGGTTTTAAAAACTGATTCAGATGGTTTCTGTAATTTCAGTGCCAATTACAAAATATCTGGGGATGATTTTTACTACAATGGTTCAAACATTCCAACATTGCCAGTAGGCACGATTACGATTCAGGAAACAAAAGCTCCTACAGGCTACTTCATTAACAATGAAGTGTTTGTAAGGAAAATTACTACATCAGGAAGTAACGAGAAAGTTGAAACTTTCAACATGCCAACAGTCAACGAAAAAGTAATCAAGTTCAACATCAAGAAGGTACAGGCAGGAACTTCTACACCTGTTAGTGGAGCAGTGTTCCGTCACACATTGCCAAATGGTTCAACGGAAGATTTAGAGACAAATGGCAGTGGTGAAATTACGATAACAGGTTTGGCTTCTGGAACTCACAAAATCAAGGAAATCAAATCACCTGATGGATATCAGTTAAATCCGAACGAAGTTGTATTTAATGTTGCTTCTGGTACAGGCAAGATAACATTTACAAGTGGAACGAACAGTCTGATTGCACAAGGTACAAAAGATTCAGGGGACGGATATGCTAGATTTGGCGATAAGGTAAATCCTTTCAATTTGAAGATTACAAAAACAAATGAACACGGAAAAGTCTTAAAAGGTGCTGAATTTACGTTGTACAGCGATGCTGATTGCAAGAATGTAGTGGATACACAGACTTCCGATGACAAAGGTTTATTAATTTTCAAAAATCTGGATGTAGAAAAGACATACTACTTCAAGGAAACAAAAGCTCCTCAAGGCTATAGAATTCCAGTAGATGAAAATGGTAAGGCATATGTACATTCCGTATATGTTTCAGCTACACCACAGACAAATACATTTAACTTCACAGTCGATGGAACAAAATACGATACATCTAAGACAACTGGTAATGTTCGTCTAGAAGGAACTAAAAATGATCGTGTTGTTGCAGTAGATATTACAAACAAAACAACACAGTTATTGCCTGAAACAGGTTCTAACGGAACGATTATTTTAGTTGCTTTAGGTTTAGGTGTATTAGGCTTAGCCTATGTTGCATCGAAAAGAAAAAAACAAACTCAAGACGAGTCTAAATAGAATAAAAGGTGAAAATAGGATATGAAAATTAAAAATGTAGTTTTCGCAGGATTTTCTGCGTTGGCAGTTACATTAAGTCCTGTCGCATCAAGCGTAGCTCCAGTAATTGCTCCAGTTTACGCTATAACACAGGCACCATCAACATTGGCAACTCCAAATGGTGTTGCTGATTTTGGACAGGGTAGTGCATCAATCACCATCCACCCAAATGATGGACAAAGTTTAGTTGGAAAAAAATTCCAAGTCTATAAATTGTTTGACGCTGAAAATGCGGTAGATCAGGAATCAATCAACTACACTTGGAATGATGCTTACAAAACAGCCTTACAAACGGTTGTTGGAAAGAAAATCAACAAATCAGCTTCATCTGTAACTGAATATGATGTAATCGACTATATTCAGACATTGAATACTAACAAAGTGGAAGGTGCTCAGGCGGACCAGAAATTAGAAGGTCGCTACAGCAACTATCGTTACTTTGTAGAAGATTTAAGAAACGAATTAGTCAAAGAAGGTCTTACACCAACTACTGTTAATGTAACAGCTACAAGTCCAGTAGATGGTTCCGTTAAATTCGGTGGCTTAGGATATGGCTATTACTTGACTGACGAAGTTTCTGCTGTACAGGACACACACACTGCTGCTTCATTGATTTTGACAAACACAGCAAATCCAGATGCAACAGTTACAATCAAATCAGATTATCCAACAGTCACAAAGAAAATCGAAGAAGATGACAATGGTATGGGATGGAATGATGTAGGTGACTATGAAATTGGTCAGACAGTGCCTTACTACTACAGCTCAATCGTTCCAAACATGAATGGATATGACACATATAAATATGTATTCCATGACAAGATGGACGAAGCATTAACATTCCACAAAGATTCAGTTAATGTAACAATTTCTAATGGTACAAAAACTTACACATTAAAGAACAATGAGTTTGAAATTGTTACTGATGCTGGGGAAGATACTTTCACCGTTACAATCAGTAATCTAAAATCAATCGTTGATAGACAATTCTCAGAAGGTTTCAACAACTTGAATGAGAACGCTTATGGACAAACAATCCATTTATCATACAATGCTACATTAAATGAAAAAGCTTCTACACGTACTGGACGTGGAGGTTTTGAAAATGCAGTTCGTTTGGAATTCTCTAACAACCCAGACAGCGATGGTGTAGGTTCTACAGGTACAACACCTTGGGATACAGTAGTTTGCTTTACTTATAAAATTAATGGTTTAAAAATCAACGACCACAACAAATTGTTGAAAGATGCTAAATTCCGTTTATATTCAGATGCTGAATGCACAAATGAAGTGTATGTTAAGGAATCTCCAAATGGATATGTTGTAATCAACCGTGATTCTTTAGGTGGTACTGACCACACTGGTGGAACAAGACCAAGTGATGCTGTTGAAATGGCATCCGATGCTAAAGGTGTATTTACTATCTTAGGTTTAGATCAAGGTACATATTACTTGAAGGAAACGGATTCGCCTGCTGGATATCGTGAATTACAAGATCCAATCGTAATCACTATCAAGCCTACATTTAATGCTGACCGTAACAACTACAACGCAGGTGAAGGTGCTACTG
>OJKO01000107.1_pt1 | contig 38872 bp, 43 predicted proteins | sample 1596541 | NCBI WGS metagenome assembly OJKO01 (sample SAMEA4350163, study PRJEB24818) | metagenome | biome: human; feature: gut; material: faeces | place: Denmark | collected 2013-09
AGATAATCTTCGCAAGCTTTAATTTTTGTTTTATATGATACTTTTGCTTTTCTTCCCATAATAAAATCCCACCTCCATAAACACACTTTTTTATATTTTGTGTGTCTACTTTAGTGGGATCATATCAAATGAGCTCGCTTAACGATTTACATGAACATATCCAATAAATGGTTGGTTACATTCAACACTATAGATTGTTGTCTGATTTCCATACCATCCACCATGAACAGCCTGACCATTACCAATATATAATGCTACATGTCCTTGATATACACAAATATCTCCTGGAACCGGATTATTTGTCAAAGGTCCTAAGCTTAAATAAGCGGCTGGTGCACCATGGAAATTGATTCCAACTGCTGCAAGTGAATTTGTCACTAACATGGTACAATCTTGATAAACACCAATCTGAGCTAATGCAGCATCGGCAATTCTTTGATAGAAATCTTTTTCTACATTAACTGTAATATTTTTTTCACTCACATTACCGGCTGTATCTTTTGCCTTGATTGTAGTTATAAAAGTGCCTGTATTTGTTGTATCTACATTTTTAGTTACAGTCACAGTTCCTTCTTCATTTAATGAAACATAGCGATTGATATCAAATGCTTCATTTTGTTCCACTGTGATTGTATCCTCACAAGTAATTACAGGCGCTGTTGTATCTTCTACCTTGATACTTACTTCAGCGCTGTGCTTTTCATTTGTATTTTTGTTTTTTCCTTCAATAGAAACTGTTTGTTTACCAACCGTATCAATATCTAAATCTTTTACTTTTACCTTGTAGTTTTTTGATTCATATACAGATACATTTTTTGATTTCTTTTTAAATTTTACATTTGCATATTTTTGATGTAATTCTTTTGTAAATACAGACTGCATTGAATCTGCATTTTGATATTCAATTTTATAAGCTGGTGTGTTTTCTTTTGCTGCAACACTTGTAACGCCTCCAAATGTAGATGTAGCAATCATCACACTCGCAAATACTTGCATTAATTTTTTCATTGTTATGGGCCTCCTCATTGCTCACACAATTAAAGAGGCTACACTATTTTCTCGTAAGTGTCAAAAGAATACCCGTATTTCCCACAAATTAACATATTAATTTGTTTAAATTTGCCATTATTAACGAGTTTGTTCCATTTATTTGCACTTTTTAGTGAAAAAAAGAACTACAAAATTTGTAGTTCTAAACGATTAATATTCTAATTTTTTAACCTTTTCCCAAGTAAACTGAGGATCACCAAAGTGTCCATAGCATGATGTTTTGTGGTAAACTGGCTTTCTTAAATCCAATTCGGAAATGATGTTTCCTACTTCAAAATTGAAGTTTTTCTTAACAATTTCCAATAATTTTTCATCATCAAATTTACCTGTTCCAAAAGTATCTACACATAAAGATACAGGTTGTGCTTTACCAATTGCATACGCAACTTCAACTTCACAACGACGAGCTAAACCATTCGCAACAATGTTTTTAGCTACATAACGAGAGTAGTAAGCAGCACTACGGTCTACTTTCGTAGGGTCTTTACTAGAGAAACATCCTCCTCCAATACGTCCACGTCCACCATATGTATCACATACGATTTTACGTCCTGTCGTTCCTGAATCTCCCCATGATCCACCTACAACGAAGCTTCCAGATGGGTTGATGAAATATTTTGTGTTTTCATCTAAGTATTTTTCATCGATGCAAGGTTTGATAACTTCATTCATAATCAATTCTTTAATTTCTTCTTGTGTAATATCTTTTGAATGTTGAGTTGAAACAACGATTGTATCAATACGTTTGATTTCATCATTTTCATATTCAACAGATACCTGTGTTTTTCCATCTGGTTTTAATAAATCTGGGTGTTGTCTTCTAACTTTTGACAATTGACGAGCTAAAAGGTGTGCATAATAGATAGTTAATGGCATATACTCATCATTTTCATCACATGCATAACCAAACATAATACCTTGGTCACCAGCACATACTTCATCACGGTTTACCGCATTGTGAATTTCAGGACTTTGTTGGTTCACAACAGTATGTACATGATATTCTTCTGTATATCCAATACGTTTGATTTCATTCAATGCGATTGTTTCATAATCCAATTCTGCCTTTGTATTACATTCACCATAAATTAATACAAAATCATCTTTAATTGTACATTCAACAGCCATATTTGAATATGGATCTTGAGCTAATGCAGCATCTACGATTGCGTCGGCAATTTGGTCACAAATTTTATCTGGATGACCTTCAGTAACACTTTCACTTGTAAAAATATAGTTTTTCATTTTGTCTCCTCTTCTTGCTTATCCATAAAAAAAACATACTTTAAGAAGTATGTTACAAATCTTTATACTTCTTATCGCTGTTAGCAGGACCACCTTAACATATTGTCAGGTTGGCGTGAAGTCAACGAGCTAACTCTCTACTTCAACTCTGGATAATTTTTTTTACGCATAAAGATTAAAACATGAAACTCAAAATAATGCAAGGAATTCATCACCATTATTATACACATATGAAAAAATGGCTAAATTATCTAGCCATTTCCTTCTAATATCCTAATACTTCATCCACTAAGATTACATGAATACGATCGGGTTCCATACTGTTTCTTGTGATAACCAATTGGTCGCAAATGCAGCCTTGGGCTAAACAATTTGCACAACTACCTGTTAATTGACAAGGTCTGTTTCCACTAAAACGTTGATTATTAATGGGTGCAGCCACATTTCTTAATCTAGAAATTGCACTGTCTAAATCTTTTGTCACCTTATTCATACCTACGATCATTATGACATGTCTAGGCCCAAAACATAAACATGACACACGATTACAATGCCCATCCATATTGACTAAAATTCCATCTTCTGTCATCGCATTGGTACTCATTAAATAGTAGTCTGCATAAAAACAATCTCTTTCCAACTTGTACTTTTCTTCGGCATCTTTTGCCTGATCTCGATCAATAACTTTAAAATTTCTTTTATAAAGCTCTTCCTTGATACCAATCTTATTTAAAGTATCTGAGCCTCCCCAGCCGACACTTGAGCCTGGCTTCATAATTTCAAATGCCAAATCTACAGCTTCTTGTTTCGAATGCACATAATACCCATTCATATGTCTGTTTTTTAAACTTTGAATCACTTTTTTAGACAATAAATCATTTCGTTTTGTGATCATTTTTTACACCTCGATCCATTCTATTTTATTCACTACAATCGATGTTGGTCGATCCTTTTTTCCTTGAATCAGACAAATACGATCTTTTTGAATGTTTTCTTTTTGCTGTTCATACAAACGAGGCATGATAACCGCATCCATTTTACCAGCTTCATCCTCGACACTCATAAAGCACATCCAATCACCTTTCTTTGTCTTATGCGTTCTAAAAGATGCAACACGCACTAAAATACTCATATATCCATCTCTATTTACCGCATTCAATAATGGAATGCAATTTGGATAGTTATGCATGCGTAAAGACTGCACAGGATGTTCACTCACATAGAAACCGTACACATATTGCTCTTTTTGGGCTTTTTGTATTGGATTCTCTTTGATTCTTTGAATGCCTGGACGAGAGACAATACTAAAATCGAAACGTAAATTGTTCGGATCTTCAATTCGCACAATATTTACATAATCAATCAACTTTCTTAAATTCTCATTAAGTGTTGCACGATTATATCCAAAACAATCCAACGCACCTCCATCAATTAATATACGTATCGTAGATTCATTGATTTTATACATACTTGCCTTAGCCAAAAAGTCAAATAAATCAGTATAAGGAACATGCTCAATAATCGTTGGATAAATTGTTTTCCCTACACCTTTTAAAACTTGTAGCGGCATACGAATTGAATTCTGTTCAATCGTATAATACGCCTTAGAATGATTAATATCACACCCATTCACAACGATATTTCTTCGTTTACATTCATAAATATATTGCGATGTTTTTATACCTGAACCAATGACACTATTTAAAAGGCTCTGATAGAAATATAAAGGATAGTTTGCCTTTAAATAAGCCATTTGATAAGCTACTAAGCTGTAGGCATAACTGTGTGATTTATTAAATCCATAACCCGCAAATTGTTCCATAATGGAAAATATCTCATTGGAAACAGAATCTTTGATACGATTCTTTCGAGCTCCTAAAATGAATTGCTCTTTTAAATTCTGCATGACATCCAATTTCTTTTTCGACATAGCCTTTCTTAGTGTATCTGCTTGTGCCAAGCTAAATCCGCCAATCACTTGGGCTGTCTGCATAACCTGTTCCTGATAAATCATGATACCATAGGTTTCTTTTAAGATAGGCTCTAATAAAGGATGTGGATATACAACTTTTGAAGGATCCTTTTTTCTTTCAATATATGTATCAATATGTTGCATCGCTCCAGGACGATATAAAGCAAGTACAACACTAATATCTTCGAATTTGTTGGGTTGTATCTTTTGTAGTAAAGACGTAATTCCACTAGATTCCAATTGAAATACACCTAATGTGTTTCCAAACGATAATAATTGATATGTTTTCGCATCCTTTAAATTGATTTTCATCATATCCAAAGAAATATGTTTTTGTTCTTTTAGATTTGTGACAATTTCATGAATCGTCGTTAAATTACGAATGCCCAAAAAATCCATTTTGATCAAGCCCAAATCTTCTAGATATTCCGCTGTAAATTGTGTAGCCTGAATATCTCCATCGACACTGACAAGTGGACAGACATTCACAATAGGCTGATCTGAAAGAACAATTCCTGCCGCATGTAAAGAGGTGTGTCGTGGTAATCCTTCAACGTTTACACACATCTTAAATAATTCAGTTAATTTTTGATCTGAGTGAATCCTTTTTCGAAATAAAACATTCTCATTATAGGCCTGCATCAACGTAATTTTAGGTGTGTTCTTTAACATCTTAGAAAGTTCATCTACAATTCTTGCCGGTATATTCATAACACGCCCTACATCACGAATGGCTTGTCTTGCTTGCAAAGTATTAAAAGTCACAATATGACTGACATGATCATAACCATATAATTCACGAACATATTGAATCACTTCATCTCTTCTATCATCTGGAAAATCCGTATCGATATCCGGCATGGAAACACGTGATGGATTTAGAAATCTTTCAAACAATAAATTATTCTGAATTGGATCAATATGTGTAATACCTAAACAATAAGCTACTAAAGAACCGGCTGCACTACCACGCCCTGGACCTACAAATACGTCTTGACTTCTGGCATATCGAATAAAATCCCATACAATCAAAAAATAATCGGTAAATCCCATAGTGACTATGACATTTAATTCATATTCTAAACGTTTGATATAGGTAAGATTTAAATTCCCATTTAAGCGTTTTTCTAACCCCTTTTTACAAAGTTTGATCAAATAGTCTCTAGAATCAATTTGAAGTTTATTTTTAAATACAGGAAGCTTGGACTTTTGAAAAGCCATTTGAATATTGCACATTCTTGCGATTTCTTCTGTAGCAATCAATTCACTTTCATCATACAACGCTTCCATTTCCTGTGGACTTCTTAAATATCTTTGAAATTGTACGTCCAAACCTTGATTTTCAATATTCGTTTGTTTGGCAATAGCCCTTAATACTTGTAAAGATTTTACGTCTTCACTATTCTCATATAGAATTCGAGATAGAGCCACACGTTTACAATCAAGTTGTTTTAAAATTCGATTATCGGCTCTTTTTTTACCTGAATCATTCATAGACACAGAAATATAGAAATCTGAAAAAGATTTTTTACACAATTCGACAAATGCACTTAACTTTTCTAAATCTTGATGTTCAATATATGCACTGAATGTATCTTTCCCGTCGCTGGAAGTTAATACCACACAATCTTTGGCATACTTTATAACTTCTTCAAAAGATACATTTCCTTTTATGATCGAACTTAATTTATATAAATTCTGTAGACCCATATCATTCTTCGCTAGAAGAATAAAATGAAATGGCTCCTCATTATAGATGGAATCAACTTCTAAACCAATAATCGGATGTACATTGTGCTTTTTGCACAATTGATAGAACTCCATCGTTCCATACATCACATTATGATCGGTCAAACATACATGGTTGAATCCAAGTTGTTTTTGATGAAGAATCATATTTTCTAAACGAATTGGCGATTCAAGTAAAGAGTATGAACTTCGCATATGTAAGTGAACCATGAAATCCCACCTTTCTTTTGTAGATATTATACCATAAGAAAAAGAGATAGCTTCTTAAGCTACCTCTCGATTTGATAAAATTTCAATAATTTGATCAACTTGATCACGTGTTAAGTTTTTGATTCCACTTGCACATTCGTGACCACCACCACCAAATTCCATGGCAACATCACGAATTGGAATATTTCTTGAACGTAAAGACGCACTATAATGTACACGATCTTCCATACGCGTAAACAATGCCCACATTTCAACACAATCGATACCTGCTAAACAATAGACTTTGTCTTTAGCATCTGTAAAGCTTAATCCAAATTCTTCATAATCTTCACATTCTAGAATTGAATAAAGGAACTTGTTTTTAAACACTGTATGATTACGTACAACAGTTTCATATTTATAGTCTTCCATGGATTTTGAAAAGTTCAATTGTTCCACTTTTGTGACATCTACACCTTGTTCAAATAAATATTTTGCGGCATCAAATGTAGCTGGACGAACATTATTTGTCGTAAAACGAATATTGTCCGCTGTTAATCCAAGATATAACATCAGAGAACTTTGTAGAGGAATATTAGCCTTTTTTTCTTGTAAATACAAAGCTAATAACTCACATGTGGCACTTGCCTTATCATCAATCCATTCTTCATCACAAATGGTTTCTACTTGTACGTGATGATCAATACGAATTGATTTTTTAGCCAATTGATACCTGTCATCATCAATGCGTGCAGCATTTGAAGTATCTAAAACAATTGCTAAGCTGGAAGCTACTACTTCATCATCTACAACATCCATATGTACGTTGTTTCTTTGTGAAACTGGACAATCATTACCTAAACAATAGATTTTTTTATTTGGATAAGCACTTTCTAAATAGTACTTTAAGCCAAATTGTGATCCTATCGCATCCATGTCGGCAAAAACATGGCGAAAAATTGTGATTGTATTAAAATCTTTTACGCTTTCTAAAATATCATTAGGCATTAGCCATCAAATCCTTGTAAGCATCACGTGCAATGACTAATTCTTCATTTGTTGGCAATAACCAAACTTGCATTTTTGATTCAGGAGCACTTAATAATTTTTCAACGCCACGAACTCCATCGTTGTCTTCTGGTTTTACAACAACACCAAATGCTGATAATCCATCACAGATTCTTTGACGCATTGCACAGTCATTTTCACCGATACCACCGGCAAAAACAATCGCATCAGCACCACCCATTAATCCGTAGTATCCTGATACAACTTCGACAATACGATTTACATATACGTTTTGAGTTAAAATAGCACGTGGGTTTCCTTCTTTGACAGCGGCTTCAATGTCACGTCCATCACTAGAGATTCCACTTACACCTAACATACCAGATTTTTTATTCATGATTGTATCCATTTCATCTGGTGTATATCCATATTTATTTTCTAAGAATGGAACGATTGCAGGGTCAATATCTCCACAACGAGTTCCCATCATGATTCCTCCAAGAGGTGTGAATCCCATTGATGTTTTATATGATTTACCATTTTTAACAGCTGTAATACTAGCCCCATTTCCTAAGTGGCAAGTAATGATATTCATTTCTTCTTGTGTTTTTCCTTGAAGCTCAGCCAAACGTTTTGTCAAATATTCATGACTTGTTCCATGAGCACCATAACGACGTACTTTATCGTTAGTATAATATTCATATGGAAGAGGGAAAATATAGTTTTCTTCTGGCATACTTTGGTGGAATGCTGTATCAAATACGAATGTGTGTTTACACTCTGGTAAAGCATCTCTAAATGAACGATATCCAACTAATGCAGCTGGGTTGTGTAATGGAGCTAATGCACATAATTCTTCTACTTTAGCTTCAACATCAGCATCTACAGGTACTGAATGAGAGAAATATTCTCCACCATGAACAACACGATGACCAATCGCTTTGATATCTTCTAAACTATTTACAACTTTGTGTTCAATTAATGCTTCCATTAATTTTTTTACAGCTACTGCATGATCTTTGATATCTAAGATCTCTTCAATTTTTTCTCCATTGGCTTTCATTCCAAAAATAGAATCGTTTAAACCAATACGTTCTACGTTTCCTTGTGCTAGAACTTCTTCTTCTGGCATTTTGAAAACTTGGAATTTCAAAGATGAACTTCCTGCATTAACACTCATAACAATCGACATTTTTTGATCCTCCTAAAAAATTTCTTTTAATATTTCGATTTGTTCAACATCTTCATGATGTAAAATCCATGAATCCAATAATTTTTTCTTAGCGACATAACCAATCGCTGCTTCATATTTTTCCAGTAATTTCGTAGCTCGATGTACCGAATCCATCGCGGCTGCACGAGAAATCTCTAGTTCCTCACTTATTTCAGTATAAGAGAAATCTTCCTCATAGTAAAGAGATAATATCTCTCTTTGACGTTCGGTCAACAATTCTCCATACACATCTAATAAATCATTCGCATCTAATTTTGAAATCATTATTCTTCCATACCCTTTGTGATTCCCATCAAGAAGGCATTGATATCAAATGGTCTTAAATCAGCAGGCTTTTCTCCTAGACCTAGGAAACGAACTGGTAAGTGTAATAGATCACGAATTGCGAGTACAACTCCACCTTTTGCCGTACCATCCATCTTCGTTAAAACGATACCTGTTACATCAGTTGCTTCCAAGAATACTTTTGCCTGTGAAATACCGTTTTGACCTGTTGTCGCATCTAAAACTAACCAAACTTCTTGTGGTGCTCCCTCAATTTCTCTTTGTACAACACGGTGCATCTTACTTAATTCATTCATTAAATTTGTTTTATTTTGTAGACGACCCGCTGTATCGCAAATCAAAATATCAATATCATTTTCTTTGGCATAACGACAAGCATCAACTAATACGGAACTTGGGTCTTGGTTCATTTTACCTTTAACACAATGCACACCTAAACGTGTTGCCCAAGTATCGATTTGATCAATAGCTCCAGCACGGAATGTGTCGGCTGCAGCAACCGCAACTTTCTTACCTTGTTCCTTATAGTATTGAATTAATTTTGCACTTGTAGTTGTCTTACCACTACCATTTACACCAACCATTAAAATAACAGTTGGACCTTCTTCATTCATTTTAATTGGTTCATCGTTTGATTCATCATAGAAATCATAAAGAATTGAAACCAAATAATCTAACATGGAATCATATTCTTTAACATGTTTTCCATTTGATTCAAACGCATCCACAATTTTTTGTGCTGTATGAATACCCACATCACTCTCAAGTAGAATAACCATAATTTGCTCTAATAGGTCATCATCAATTCCATGAAAGTTATTGGATAAAGCACGCATACGATCTCCAAAGCTTTTCTTTGAACGATCAAGGCCTGATAAATATTTATCTTTATCTTCACTTTTTACGAAAGCTTCTTTTATTTTCGAAAAGACCGACATTACTTTTCCTCCTTAGCTATATGTACTGCATCTTTCAATTGCACTTTTAACACTTTACTAACACCATCTTTTTGCATTGTAACCCCATATAACGTATCGCACTGTTCCATAGTTCCTGGTCTATGTGTTACCGCAATAAATTGAGATTGACCACGATAATGAGATAAATAACGGGCAAAGCGCTCAACATTTGCCTGGTCTAATGCAGCTTCTACCTCATCAAAGATACATAAAGGCATTGTACGAGCCTTCAATATCGCAAACAATACACTAATCGCAATCAACGCTTTTTCTCCACCCGAGAATGTCTGGATATTTTTAACCATTTTTCCAGGAGGCTGAACATCAATATCAATACCCGTATTCAATACGTCTTCTGGATCCACCATGGAAAGACTAGCACGTCCTCCACCAAACATAGCCTTGAATACGCCATCTAGTTCAGCATTAATTTTATTAAACATCTCAGTAAATTGACTGATCATTGTCTTGTCCATCTCATCAATGGCTGCCAATATTTGTTGACTTGCCTTTTCTAAATCTTCTTTTTGGCTTGTCATAAAATCAAAACGTTCTTTGACTTCTTTGTATTCGTTTGGTGCATCCAAATTCACATTTCCCAAACGAGAAATGGCTTGACGAAGTTGAATAACTTCTTCTTTAGCACTTTCGATTTCGACATCTTCTTTTTTAGTTAACGCATACTCATATGTCATTTCGTAATCCGTGCTTAAGCGATTCAATGCATTCTCTAACTGCGTTTTGATTTTCACAACTTCCATTTCATAGTTATGGATCTGCGATTGTTTAGAACTCATTTCTCTACGAACTAAACGAATCTGATTTTCGAGTTGTTCTGCTTCATTTCCTTTATCAAAACGAGTTTGACGCAAGCTTTGAATCTCTAGAGACAATGAATCCAATACAGCATGCATCTTAGACATTTGTACAACAAGATCATCTTGTGCTAATTCACTACTATCTTCAATATCTACACCTAACTCCTGATATTCAGCTAAAATTGAATCATATTTTGCCTTTTTAGTCGCATAAATATTTTCTAGCTTAGCCAATTCAATCTGTAAAGTTACAATCGCATCGTTTTCTTTTTGAAGTTTCTGCGTAAGAATCTCTGTTTCATCCAAACAATTGTCGGCTTTAATTTTTTGCCCTTCAATTTTTGAATTGATTGTTTCTAATTCCTGTCGCATTGTGACTGGTGTACTTTGATTCTTCGTAACACCACCCGTCATACTACCACCTGTGTGTACGATATCACCATCTAGGGTAACAATTTTATATGCATAACGTAATCGTTTCGCAGTTTCATTCGCATTCTGCAATGTATCCACCACAATCACATTACCAAGCAATCGTTCTTTAACGGGATCAAAAATCTCTTTACAGTCAACACATTCACTCGCAAAGCCTAAAAAGCCTGGACTTGTTGAAGCAATCGTGATCACTTGTTCATTCATTTTTCTAGGATGACATACACTTAATGGCAAGAAAGTTGCACGTCCACTACGATTTCGCTTCAAGAATGAAATGGCATTTCTTGCATCTGCCTCATTTTTAGTGATGATTTGATAGATACTTCCACCTAATGCTGCATTTACCGCCAATGCTTTATCGACATGCGCAATCAACAATTCACTGACAACTCCATAAACACCAGATAAAGAGTTTTTTGCCTGCATTACAGAACGCACACCTTGTTGATGAGCAAAAGGTTGCTTCATCATATTTTCCAATACTTGTCTACGATTTTGTAGCTGTATCAAGATATTGTTTGCCTGATCCGATTCATAACGAGCCTTAGAAATCTTTGTTTTCAAATCATTCACAATGTTACGACGGTTATTTAAATCTTGTTGCGTCTGCATTAAACGCTGATGACGATCCTGATATTCGAATCGTGCTTCTTCAAGCATAGCCTGTAATTCTTTTTGACGAGCTTGTTTATCCGCTACCTGCAACATATACTTTCGCTTTTCATCCTGCTCGATTTTACGTCTTTCAAGCTGATAATTTTCTTCCATCGCGTTTGTGTATTTTCCTTGCAGCTCATTGATTTGTTTATCTAGAGCATACATTTCTTTTCGAATGCTTTCTAAGCGATTTTCCTGCTTTAAAAGCTCCGCATTTTCTGATGTATGCATGGCTTGGATATCAAACAATTCTTTATTGATCTGATTAATTTTGTCATTATATTGATCAATATCTTCAACCAATACACTAATTTCAATTTTAGATAGTTTATCTCTTAAAGAAATATATTTTTCTGCCTTTTTAGCTTGTTTTTCCAAAGGTCCAATTTGTCTTTCAAGCTCATCTAGAATATCCTGCAAACGATCTAGATTTTCTTTTGTCTGCTCTAATTTAGACAATGATACCTTTTTTCTCTTTTTATACTTTGCGACACCAGCAGCTTCCTCAAATAAAGAACGTCTATCTTCTGGCTTGGCATCCGCAAAAGAAGAAATATTTCCCTGCGTAATAATACTTAAGGAATCTTTTCCTAATCCTGTATCCATGACTAAATCATTAATATCTTTTAATCGGCATGGTGTTTTATTTATAAAATAACTTGCTTCATTATTGGCACGTAAAATTTGTCGTGTAATTTCGATTTCATCAAAATCCGAATCAAAAACACGTGTTGAATTGTCAAATACCAATGTAACGCGTGCCATGTTTACAGGTTTTCTATATTCACTTCCTGAGAAGATAATATCTGACATATTAGTACCTGAACGAAGTGATTTAACACTCTGTTCACCTAGTACCCAACGAATGGCATCATTCACATTACTTTTACCACATCCGTTTGGTCCTACAATGCCTGTAATATCTTGATCAAATTGAATCACTGTTTTATCTGCAAAGCTTTTAAAGCCTTGTAATTCAATACGTTTTAAAAACATCAAGACCCTCCACTCTAACTAGTGTATTATATCAAAAAAATCACATAAAATATATCTAGTATCTATTTCTAGATTGTATATCATTCATTATTATGTTATAGTGTGTGTATGAACAAGAAAGATGGTATGCGGTATGTTTATCCACTTTGTTTTGGTGAAGAAGTAGGTAACTGTATCACACATGGAGTTATGGCACTTTTGATTCTATTTGCACTTCCATACTATAGTGTTCGTGCCTATTTACAAGGCGGAGCAATCAAAACACTTGGAACAGCAGTATTCTTGATTTGTCTGCTCTTTATGTTTACAGGATCTTGTCTTTACCACAGCATGCCACATGAAACAACACACAAATATGTATTTAGAAAATTAGATCACATCATGATCTTATTGGCTATCGCAGGAACTTATACGCCCATTTGTCTAAATCTTATGAACAACTGGAAAGGATATACAATTTTAGCTATCGAATGGGTTTTGGTAATTGCAGGAATCTTATTGAAATCGATTGCGACGAAAAGTTATCCTAAACTTTCAATGGTAATCTATATGGTCATGGGTTGGTTAGCTATCTTTATCTTACCTACGCTAATCAAAGAATCTCAACCTATATTTATCATTTTGATTGCCTTAGGTGGCGTTATGTACACCATGGGTACTTTCTTTTATTCAAAACCACAAAAAAGATATTTTCATTTTGTATGGCATATCTTCATCATTTTAGCTAGTATTTGTCACTTATTAGCTATCCTATATTTTATGTAGAAAAGAACCTATATCTTGGATTTTCCAAAATATAGGTTCTTTTTTTAAAACAATCGTACAATATCATTATATGTTGCGTATAAAAACAGCAACATCAAGAGTACAAAACTTGCCATGATGATATTTTCTACTACTTTTGTAGAAACTTTTCGTCCAATTAGTTTTTCAATCAATAAAATCAAGATTCTTCCCCCATCAAGTGCTGGAATGGGAATAGCATTAAAGATTCCAATATTTAATGAAATCATCGCAAACAAACTAAAATACATGTCCAATCCATATTGTACAGATTTGCTAGTGACATTTAAAATGCCAACGGGACCTGATAAGTTTTCTAATCCCTGTCCATGAATGATCATATTCAAAGATTTAAATATAGTTGTTGCACTATCCCAGGTATTTTGACAGCCAACCCATAAAGATTGATACCAAGGAATCTTCTTCGCATATGCAATCGCCTTATAGCCAAGTGTATAGCCTTCCATATCTTTATCATAAGATGGAGTTAGTGTAGTTTCAAATGTTGTGCTATCACGCTTTACAGTTAAGGTCAATGTATCATGATGATATTGAATAAACTCTAAAATTTCATATTGTGTTTTAGGCTGAATACTGTTTCCATCTTCACTTTGAACTTTAACGATGTGATCATTTTTTTCTAGGCCTGCTTTTTGTGCCACAGAATCCTCTTCGACTGCATAGACAACTGGTTTTGCGTCTTCTACTACATAGCCTTGGGCTAAGGCCACACCCATATATATGATCCATGCCAATAAAATATTCATCACAATACCAGCAATCATGATGCAGACTTGTTTCCATTTTTCAATACCGTTTAAGCGTCTATTTTCTGGAACATCCTTTAGCCAGCTGTCTTCCTCACTTTGTGAGCCATCTTCTTCACCAGCCATCATTACATAGCCGCCAAAAGGAATGGCGCGAATTGAAAAAGCAGTCTCTTTTCCTTGTTTTTGATAAAGACATGGTCCCATACCGATAGAAAATTCTTTACAGTAAACCCCAAAATGTTTAGCAACTAAAAAATGTCCTAACTCATGTAAAATGACAATCACGCTTAGCATCACGACAAATGCTATTATACCAATAATAAAATCCATTCAAATCCCCCTTAGAGAATGATTGTATATAAAACACTAAATACCATGATATTTAATAATAGTGAATCTACACGATCTAAAACACCACCATGCCCTGGTAAAAGATTAGAGAAGTCTTTTACAGCAAAATGACGTTTAATAGCACTAAAACACAAATCTCCAAGTTCTGCAGTAGCCGGACATACTAAACATAAGAATGTATTTAAAACTGGGTTTAAGTTTGATACGTAGCTAAAACTAACCACAAAACTTAATACAAAACCAAATACAATTCCTCCTGCAAAACCTTCCCAACTCTTTTTAGGTGAGATTCTAGGATTCATTTTGTGCTTTCCAATAGCTCGACCCACAAAATAGGCTCCTGTATCACTTCCGTATGTAGCAAAAACAATCGTCCATAGATACTGATGTACGTTTGCGATTTGTCCTACCGCATGATAAACAAGGGAGAAAATTGTAACGTATGAAATACACACAAAGGCATTTATAATTGAGAAGTTTTCAACAAAAACAACAAGACTCCATAAGAATACAACAATCAGTGTCATAACAACGAAAAAGTATTTATCCGGTAAAACTCTTGTTAAAATGACAGCTAAAGCACTGAGTGGAAGAACATATTTAGGCCAGCTTTTAAAATCTGGCTGAATATGCATCCATTCATATGCTCCTGCACAAACAATAAATAAGGCAAGAGCTTCTAACCAATATCCTCCAAGAGCTACTGGTAGTGCTACAACAAGAATGATACCAATAGCGGTAATTATTCTTTGTTTCATGAAGTTAAGCCTCCAAATCTGCGATCTCTTGAAGCAAATTCGTCTAGACAATCTTTTAATGCTTTTTCATCAAAATCAGGCCATGCGACTGGTGTAAAAATCAGTTCCGCATAGGCAAGTTGCCACAACAAATAATTCGAAATACGAAGTTCTCCACTTGTACGAATCATCAAATCAATATCTTCTGGTACAAATAAATATCTTGAGAACTCTTCCTCAGTTAAATTGTTTTCACGTTTACCTTGAGCAACCTCATCCGCATATTTTTTCATACCAAGTAACATTTCTCTTCTCGAACCGTAATTAATGGCTAAACATAATTCTAATCCAGTATTATCCTTAGTCATATTTACAGCCTTATTAATTACATTTTGTGTTGCTTGTGGGAATTTTTCTAATTCACCGGCAAAAGTTACACGAATGTTCTTTTCCATCAATTCATTAATAAATTTATTAAAGAATAGTCCTGGTAATTTACATAAATAGGAAACTTCATCTTCTGGTCTTTTCCAGTTTTCTGTTGAAAAAGCATATAGAATCAATTTTTGAATTCCCATATCTTGTGCAGCTAAGGCCACAGTACGAATTGTATCCGCACCCTTTTTGTGTCCTGCCGTTCTTGGTAAGCCTCTTTTTTTGGCCCAACGACCATTACCATCCATAATTATAGCTACTGTTTTTGGTGCCATAAAAACCTCCTTTTTAAAAAAGTCCAAATCAAGTTTGGACTTAGACATTTAATATTTCTTTTTTCTTTGCTTCACAAATTGAATCAACATCTTTAATGTATTTATCTGTTAATTTTTGTGATTCTTCTAATGTTTGTTTTTGTTCGTCTTCTGGAAGTTCTTTATCTTTTTTAATAGCATCGTTCGCATCACGACGTACGTTACGAATCGCAATCTTAGCTTCTTCACTATATTTTTGTGCATCTTTAGCTAATTCTTTACGACGATCTTCAGTTAATTGAGGAACTTGAATACGAATGACATCTGCTTCTGCTTGAGGATTCAATCCTAAGTTAGCAGCTTGAATTGCGTGTGCAATATCTTTAATGATTGAACGATCATAAGGTTTAATAACAAGTTGTGTACCTTCAACAACAGAAATCTGAGCCATCTGGTTGATTGGTGTCATTGCACCATAATATTCAACTTGTACACGTTCTAACATTTGTCCACTGGCACGTCCAGTACGGATTTGACGAAGGTTTGATTCTAAATTATCAATAACACCCATCATTTTTTCTTCTGCATTTAATAAAATATCACTCATTTTAATTCTCCTTATTTCTTTTTAGTGATTGTTGTACCGTTAACTTCACGGCGAACTGCTTTGACAATATTACCAGGTTCATTCATATTGAAAACAACTAAATCAATATCATTATCCATGCACATACTAATAGCTGTTGAGTCCATGACTTGTAAGCCTTCGTTTAATACGTCCATATAATTTAGTGTATCGTATTTCTTAGCATTTGGATTTTTCTTTGGATCTGAATCATAAACTCCATCAACACCATTTTTAGCCATCAAGATAACATCTGCATTAATTTCAGATGCACGTAATGCTGCAGTTGTATCTGTTGAGAAGTATGGAGAACCTGTACCAGCTCCAAAAATAACGATTCTTCCTTTTTCCAAGTGACGTAAAGCACGTCTTAAGATGAATGGTTCTGCAACCTTTTGCATTTCAACAGCTGTCTGCACTCGAGTTTGAACGCCTTCTTGTTCTAATGCATTTTGAACAGCTAAAGCGTTGATTACAGTACCTAACATACCCATATAATCGGCTTGAGCACGGTTCATTCCCATTTCAGCCATCATCTTACCACGAATGAAGTTGCCACCACCGACAACAATTGCTAATTCTACCCCTAATTTTTGTACTTCTTTTAACTCTTTTGCCAATCTTTTTAAGATTTCTGGATCAAAAGCAGCTTCAGGGCTAGACAAAGCTTCGCCACTTAATTTTAATAAAACACGTTTATACATAATATTGCTCCTTATTGAATTGTCACAACAATTATACACTATATTACGCTATTTAAAAAGAAAAACCCTTGGAATTTCCAAGGGTTTTAAAGTAAAAGATAAATTACTTAGCCATTTGAGCAGCAACTTCTTCAGCAAAGTTTTCTTCGCGTTTTTCGATACCTTCACCAGTTTGGAAACGTACGAAAGTTACTACTTCAGCCTTGTTGTCTTTCAAGAATTGAGAAACCTTAGTTTTAGGTTCTAAGAAATATTCTTGATCTAATAAGCATTGGTCTTTAAAGTGTTTATCAACTTTTCCTTTTAAGATTCCTTCCAATACTTTTTCTGGCTTTTTAGCCATGTTAGGATCAGCCTTCATCATTTGTAATTGAAGTTCACGCTCGTGTTCAACTTCTTCACCTGGTACTTCAGCTTGAGATACATATTTTGGAGCCATACTAGCAACTTGCATTGCTAAGTTTTTAGCTACAGTAGCATCTTGAGTTCCTTTAACAACTACAACAGCAGAAATTGATCCACCCATGTGCATGTATGAACCAAAGATTTCATCATCTGCTTTTTCAACAACAGCAACACGACGGAAAGAAATTTTTTCTCCGATAGTAGCAGTAGCGTTGATGATTAAATCATTGATAGTTCCTTCTGCAGTTTGAACATTTAAAGCTTCTTCAGTTGTAGCAGGTTTGTTTGCAAGAATTGCTTCTTGTAAAGTATCCATTAAACCTAAGAATTGTTCGTTCTTACTTACGAAGTCTGTTTCTGAGTTAACTTCGAATAATACAGCAGTGTTTCCACTAACAGCAACACGAGTTAAACCTTCAGCAGCGATACGTCCTTCTTTTTTAGCAGATTTTGCGATTCCTTTTTCACGTAACCAGTCAACAGCTTTTGCAATGTCACCTTCACATTCAGTTAAGGCTTTTTTGCAATCCATCATACCAGCACCTGTTTTTTCACGTAATTCTTTTACTTGAGCAGCAGTGATAGCCATTTTAGCATCCTCCTATATTTTTTTATTATTCAGCAGCTTTTGCTTCTTCAGCTTTTGCAGCTGGTTTTACGTCATCATTTTTCTTATTGAAAGGACGACGGTTTTTACGTTCGAAGTTACGTTTTCTACGTTCTTCATTTCTTTGACGACGACGACGTTCGTTTTCAGCGATTTGTGCTTCAACATTTTTGATTACGTCTTCCATAGTTACATCATCTTCAGTTTCATCTAAGTAAGCCATTTCTAATAGACCACCCTTAGCATCAACGATAGCGTCTGCTAAGATTGTTGTAACTAATTTGATTGAGCGAACTGCATCATCATTAGAAGCGATTGCAAAATCAGCATCTTCTGGATCACAGTTTGTATCTAACATAGCGAATACAGGGATTCCTAATTTTTTAGCTTCAGCGATTGCATTGTGTTCTTCTTTTGGATCAATAACAACTAATGCATCTGGAAGTTTCTTCATTTCTTTGATTCCACCTAAAGAACCTTCCAATTTAGCTTTTTCTTTACGTAAGTTAGCTTGTTCTTTCTTAGTGTAAACTTCGATTTTTCCGCTAGCTTCCATTTCTTCGATTTCTACTAAACGTTTAATACGTTTTTGGATTGTACGGAAGTTTGTTAATAAACCACCTAACCAACGTTTGTTAACGTAGAAAGATCCTGAACGTAAAGCTTGTTCTTCAACAACTTCTGCAGCTTGTTTCTTTGTTCCTACGAACAATACTTTTCCTCCACGTTCGCTAATTGCTTTTAATTCATTGTAAGCAGCTTCGATTTGTGCTTGAGTTTGGTTTAAATCTACGATATAAACCCCGTTGCGACTTGTGTAGATGAATGGTTTCATCTTTGGGTTCCAACGGCGAGTCTGGTGACCAAAGTGAACACCGTTCTCTAACATTTTCTTCATTGATACGATTGACATAATAGTCCTACCTTTCCGTTTCTCCTCCATCATTTCAGACGCATGCAACACTGATGTGCACGGGCACACGAATCCATGATGTGTGTTATAAGCGCAATCACGCGCTTTTACATTATAGCAATAACCTTTTTAACTTGCAAGATGTTATTTTTCAAAAGGATGCGCTTTTTTATAAGCCTTCACTAACTGTGCTGTAGTCACATGCGTATAAATTTGTGTTGTTGATAAAGATGAATGTCCTAGTAACTCTTGAACAACACGAATATCCGCTCCATTATCTAATAAATGTGTCGCAAAACTATGTCTCAACATATGTGGATGCAATTTCATATGCATTCCAATGGCTTTGGCATGTTTATCCATTAAATACTGAATACCACGAGAAGTTAATTGTTTACCTCTTAAATTCACAAATACATGATCATCCACTGCATATTTTGACCAAAAACTATTTTTATAATCCAACAATTCTTTTTCAAAGCCTTGATAAAAAGGTACAATACGATCTTTATCCCCTTTACCTCGAATATGCACGATTCGATTGTTGAAATCAATTTGATTCCATTCCAAAGAAACACATTCACTAACACGTAATCCACATGCATACATCATCGTAAATAATATGCGATCACGATATTGATCTTCTTTGTTATCTTCATAAGAATTTAAAAATTCCTGAATTTCTTCTACAAATAAAAAATCTGGAATTTGTTTTGACTTCTTTGGTGTCTGTATCCCTAATAAAGGGTTTTCATTGATACCCATATACTCTGCCAAATACGCATAGAAAGAACGATATACACTCATTTTACGTGCAATCGAATTGGATTTTAAATGATCCAATGTAGCTAAAAAATTCATAAAAGTCAATCTATCACACGATTCAAAAGAATCAATAGATTGACTTAATAAATATTCTTTATATTGGTTCAAATCATTTTTATACGATTCGATAGTTTTATCTGATTGCGTATTCTTTCGATATATATATTTTAGAAAACGATCAATCAACTCATCCATTGACTTGTTCCTGAATTTCTTGAATACGAGAAAGTGCCTGAGCAGCAAATTTTTCTTTACGCTCATGTTTCTTACATTTTTCGTTTAAATGCATAATGCCAAAGTTTGCATTCATTGGCTGGAAATGTTTTGGATCACAATGCGTAATATAGTATGCTTGTGAACCCATCACACAAGTATTTCCAAAACAAATTGGTTCTTTACCTTGCATATACAACGACATATTGATTCCGGCAATCAATCCGGATGCACAAGATTCAACATAGCCTTCAACTCCCGTTAATTGTCCGGCAAAGAATAAATCATCACGTTTCTTTGATTGATATGTTTCTTTTAAAACAATTGGACTTGATAAATAAGAATTTCGATGCATAACACCATAACGAGTAATTTTCAAATTTTCTAATCCAGGAATCAAAGAGAAAACTCTTCTTTGTTCAGGCCAAGTTAAATGTGTCTGGAAACCAACAATATTGTACATACTTGCAGCTACATTATCTTGGCGTAACTGAACTACGGCAACTGGATGTGAATCCTTGTCTTTTTCCAATCCCACCGGCTTTAATGGCCCAAACAACATAGTCTTCTTTCCACGACGTGCCATTTCCTCAATGGGCATACAACCTTCAAAATATGTTTCTTTTTCAAAATCGTGCAAATTCACACATTCTGCATGAATCAATGCATCATAGAATGTTTCAAATTCATCCGCATTCATCGGACAGTTGATATAACTTGCTTCACCTTTGTCATAGCGAGACTTATAGTAGGCTTTACTAAAATCAATCGAATCCTTTTCAATAATAGGTGCTGCTGCATCATAGAAATGGAAAGTATCTTCAGAAGTGAAATCATGTATAGCCTTCGCTAGAGAATCACTTGTCAAAGGTCCTGTTGCGATAATGCATGGTCCTTGGGGTAAAGCTGTCATTTCTTCATTGACAACTTCAACCAATGGATGATTTTTGATTGTATCAGTAATATATTGTGAAAAAGTCTCACGATCAACTGCCAACGCACTTCCAGCTGGTACAGCATGCATATCTGCTGATTTCATAATCAATGAATCCATTTGGCGTAATTCCTCTTTTAAAATACCTACCGCATTATTCATCGCATTGGATCGAAGTGAATTCGAACATACAAGTTCCGCAAATCGATCTGTATGAAAGGCTGGACTTTCCTTTTTAGGGCGCATTTCAATTAATCGCACTGGAATATTTCTTTTTACGAGCTGCCACGTTGCCTCACATCCGGCAAGTCCTGCTCCTACAACCGTAACTTGTTCCATTATTTATCTTCCTCTGTTTTCTTAGGTTCTTTTTTTATATAGTGGCATTTTGGATAATTTGAACAACCAATGAAAGTTGTCCCAAAACGTGATTTTCTTCTGACAAGCTCATGTCCACACTCCGGACACATTTCACCTGTTGGCTCAGGTTTCGCCTTCTTTTTCAAAGATTCGATAGTTTTGCATTCCGGATAATTTGAACATGCCCAGAACTGGCCATAACGACCTCTTTTAATCACCATCTTAGCTCCGCAGTTTGGACAGATTTTTTCTTCTTTTGCCTCTTCTGGAAGTTCTTCTTCATCATTTTCAGTGTAGCGACATGTTGGAAAGTTAATACAAGAAATAAATTTACCAAAACGACCATTACGATAAACAAGCTCTCCACCGCATTCAGGGCAAGTACGTCCTACACGTTCTAATTCCTTCTTTGGCATTTTTTCATAGGCATCTTCTACAAGTGGAGCAAATTTATCATAAAATTTGTGCATGTAAGATACAGAGTCCTCGTTTCCTTCGGCAATTTCATCCAAAGTTTTTTCCATATCTGCCGTATATTCTACGTTAATGACACTTGAGAAATACTGTTGTAGTTTTTCATTTGTCAAAATCCCCTGCTCACTAGGAATAAATACCTTCGTCTTTGAAGTTTCACTTGCCTTTTCTAATGAGGCATAGCCACGTTTTTGTAAAGTATCAATAATTGTCGCATATGTACTTGGACGACCAATTGACTTTTCTTCAAGATCTTTAATCAGGCGTGCTTCTGTATAACGTGCTGGTGGTTCTGTAAAGTGCTGCTTTGAAGTTGGAGTTACATTTTTTAAAACTTCATTTTCTTCCAACTTAGGAAGTAAAGCATCACTTTGTTTTTCATATTTAGAATATACTTTGTAGTAACCATCAAAAGTCATAGTTTGTCCGCTTGCACTAAATTCTAAATCGTTGTTTGTGATTTTAACACTCGTCACATCATATACAGCATCTTTCATTAAAGATGCCAAAGTACGCGCATAAATCAGTGAATATAAACGATATTGATCATTCGTTAAATGGTCTTTGATGGATTCGGGTGTACGATTAATGTTTGTTGGTCGAATGGCTTCATGTGCGTCCTGCGTATTTTTACCATTCTTTTGATGTACATGTCCAACATATTCTTTACCATATGTATTTGTGATGAATTCCTTGGCATCTGCAACGAAAATATCAGATAAACGTGTTGAGTCCGAACGCATATACGTAATCAAACCTTCCATATTTCCACCTAAATCAATACCTTCATACATTTTTTGAGCTACACTCATTGTTTTCTTTGCACCAAATCCTAATTTTGTACTGGCTTCCTGCTGCATAGTCGATGTTGTGAATGGAAGTTTAGGTTGTTTCTTTTTCTGCTTTTTAGAAATCGATGAAACAATATATTCTCCATTACATCTTTCTAACAATGCTTTAGCATCTTCTTCATTTTTGATTTTAGGCTTTTTACCTTCAACCTTCACTAAATCTGCTTCAAATGCTTTATTCTGCTTTTTACATTGTGCATGAATCGTCCAATACTCTTCTTGTTTAAACGCCTTGATTTCATTTTCACGATCAACAATCAATTTCAACGCCACAGATTGCACACGTCCTGCAGATTTAGACTGGATTTTATTCTGCAGCAATTTGCTGAGTTTAAACCCAATAATTCGATCTAACATACGACGTGTTTCTTGTGATTTCACGAGGTCCATATCAATTTTTCTTGGTTCTTTCATAGCTTCAAGAATTGCAGGCTTCGTGATTTCATGGAAAACAATACGATTATTGTCTTCTGTATTTAAATCTAATACACGCGCTAAATGCCATGCGATTGCTTCCCCTTCACGGTCCGGGTCACTGGCAAGATAGATATCTTGTGCTTTAGAAGCGTACTCTTTTAATTCTTTCACTACTTCTTTTTTCTCTTTGCTAATTTTATATTTAGGTTCGAAATCATGATCTACATCAATTCCTAAACCTTCTTTTCCGCTTGTCGCCAAATCACATACATGGCCTTTGCTGGAAACAACTCTGTATTCTTTTCCTAAATATTTTTCAATCGTCTTCGATTTGGAAGGCGACTCCACAATAACTAAATGTTTTTTCATTTGTTTCCCCCATATTCACGCTATATAAAACATTAAAAATATCAATTTGTCAATCCTCAGATATCATCAATGTCTTTTATATCCACCAAAATATTGGCTCCATTACTAATCAAGTAGTTACATCCTTGATACTTTTCATCTTGAAAAGCTGTAGGCACACAATAAATAGGAACACTCAATTCGAGACATTCATTCACAGTAATCATTGTTCCACTTTTATAGGTTGCCTCAATCACAACTAAGTTGCTGCTTAAAGCGGCAATCAAGCGATTACGCCATGGAAAGTGATAAGCCAAAGGCTTCACATGCATGGGATATTCACTAATGATCAATCCGTTTTTTTTCATCCTTTCAAATAAAAACGTGTTTTCCTTTGGATAAATCACATTGATCCCACAACCAAGCACACCAATTGTTTTTGATGCATTCAAATGGGCCCTGGCATCAATACCTTTGGCAAGCCCAGATACAATGACGTACCTTGATTGGAGCCTTTGTACGATTGTATCCGTATTTTGCAGTGCCTGCACTGAACAGTTTCTAGCTCCTACTATACCTACACCTTTTTCTTTCAACAAACAAACATTACCCTGATAAAAAATAATCCATGGCGGATATCTTAAATGTTTAAAGGCTTCGGGATACATCTCATCAACAATTGTAAGATAAGGATATGGATATGCAATGATGGAATAGTTTTCATGTGCCTTTATCGCATTGCCAATTTTCTTCCAATCTCCATCATATTGGATGGCATACCATAAAATAGCTTCTCTTTTTATTCTCATATACTCATATACGAAAAAAAAGAGACTTTTAACTAAAAAGATTAAAATTCTCTCTATATTATATATATGTCTCTAGCTACTATTATATTCTCATATTTATATTTGATTTTCTACAAATTCTCCATTTATTTTATTTTTTAGAAAAATTTATGCCGGAATCTATGCCAATAAAAAAGAAAAAATATGCCACTACTTTAAATAATAAAAAAACGCAGAAACTGCGCTTATATTTAATGCTTGGAGTCCTTACAATATTATAACAAAGAAAAATAATTAATTTATTGCTTGCGTATATGCTAGCATTTTGCTATGACCATACTTTTTGAGCATAAAAAAAGAACCTACGCATTACACGTAGGCTTCATTATATTTATGCAATTTCTGTTAATGGTGTTGGGTCAACCCAAATACCGCCAATTTTAACAATATTCTTTTGAGCATTCACTGCATCGACTCTGATTCGAGATACATAGACTACTGCATTTGTGGTATGCAATACATTGTCATTATATCCATCTGAATTAGGTACTTTGTCGACTAAACGAATTGGAAACCAACCGCCTAATTGAGCAAGATAAGCACATAAATCATCACCAATCTTTTTCAAGCCTTGATTACCAATCTTCATATGCACAGATGTAACATAGCTACCTTCATGCAAGATTTGGTCGATAGCTTCTGCACTAGACTGTGTTGCTCCAACTGGTGTGTGAGGGTCTGTATCAATACCAGCATCATTAGTCCATCCAATCGCTACACCATTACGGTCTACTCGATACGGATATTTAGCACCTTTAATGACTCTGCCAATAGAACCACTCCAATCACCTTTTACAATTTTAGAAGTTCCGTAGCAGTTAACGCTTAATGTATTTGTGCAGATAGGTATACCGACTGAATACTTCTCATCACTTGGAGTGTTTGGAGTACTTGGAGCACTTGGTGCTACAGTTTGACCATCCAATCTAGCATTTACTTCTTGTGCTAATTGAGGCATTTTCGAATGTAAATAAGGGCCTGGGCAAGATGTAGCTGCGAACATTCTATGCTCTGTTAAACTACCCGTTGAGTCACCAGTATAATTCAATCTGAATCCATATCGTTTACATACATCCACGCATAGATTTACTAATGCATTCCATGCTTTTGGTGAGATTGTCCACGTATCTGTATTATCATTAGCAATTTCAATTGTAATTGATTGGCAATCGTTGTAGTAGTTTGATGATGTCCATGCACGATTCTCTTCGTCAACATTTGCAACGATAGTACCATCTGAACCAATACAATAGTTTGCGCTAGCCATTCTTCCGCTTACTTGGAATGACTGAGCGCATCTTTCGGCACTCCATCGACAAGCCATGTGGTGTGGTGTAATTTTGCAAACTTTATAGCCACCACGACCACGCATATAGTTATCTGCACTAGCAGGAATATATTTATTTGCTAAGCTTGAATATGACATTCTTCTTCACCTTCTTCTTTACCATTACTCAATTCTGTTTGAGCTTCTTCTGATAATTCTTCAAATTTTACTTCTTTTTCTTCCATGATTCTGTCCTCCTAATTTTTTTCTACCAAGAAATCTTGGATTTCATTTCTAGTTTCAACTAGCTTTTCTTTATCTGAATCAGACAATAAACCATTCAAGATTGCGATGTTGGCTTTAAGTAATAAATTACTTCTTTCTTTATCTTCGCCCAATCTATCGTCATGGTCAGATAAAAGCCGAGTGTGCTCGTCTATCTTCTTATTCAAGCCTTCTTGCACAATAACTAGTTTTTCAATATTTTTAATTCTATCGTTGTCCTGCTTTAACAATTCGTCATGCCTTAGAACCATTGCTTTTAAATCTTTATTTGGTTTTTGCCAATCTTGAAAAACTTTATAAGCACCACCGATTGTGATAACACCACCACATATTACTAAGAATAGTTGGATTGATCTAATTACTTCTTCCACAATCCAACACCCTATTCATCTTCATTTTTGCCTTCAATGAAACGTGTAAATGCCTGGTGCAGTCCGGTAGATGCCAATCCCATCACCGCTCCATATACGGCACTTTCAATTGAAAGACCTGATACCGCTAGATTTAATGTCATTCCAATTAAAGCAAGCACTGTTGGAATATATTTATTAGGGAAACTTGTAAATGATGTTTTTAAAATATATCCGACAACTAAGCACGCTACCAAAACAACTAAAACAAAATAATTTGTAACTTGTGTAAAATCTAAATTCATATTGATCCTCCTATTAGACTTATTAAAAAAGAGCCTATTTCTAGACTCCGCAATATCTATAATTTAGTTACGTTTAACATCACATAACCATCTTTGAAACCATCGTTAGTTGTGATGCTACGAATTTGTGTCATTCTAAACAAACCTGTATCAGTTTCTTTTCCTTCATCTAAAGACACTTGTTTGAATAACACGTAATCTTGTTCATTGATTTGTTTATCTGTCAAATCAAGAATAATAAAGTCATGTTCCGTAAAGAAATTCCATAACTTTGTATTTAAATTGATTTCATGAACCTTAGTCATATAAAATCCTCCTATTAATATAAAAAAAGCGAGGTAAACAAAAATGCTATATTCTGACAAATTACATTCTTGGTTAAAAGAAAAGAAAATCTATCTAAAATACAGCACTTACACAAATTATTGTAATGTGATCCACAATCACATACTGCCATCACTTGGCAGTTATCAAATCGAGGAACTGAACAATGATATTCTTCAGGAAATGATTCTTCAAAAACTTGAAAATGGTCGTAAAGATGGAAAAGGTGGCATATCGTTTAAATATGCCAAAGACATTATCCAAATTCTTAAATTTACACTTCCGTTCAAAGTCGATGTTCAGTTACCTTACCATCCTCCTACGGCGGTAGAGATTTTTGAAAAAGAGCATCAAGTTTCATTAATTAATCACCTCCAATCTGAGATAAACTGTAAAAACTTTGGAATTCTTTTATGCATCCACACTGGAATACGCATAGGTGAACTATGCGCTTTGAAATGGTCTGATATAAACACTCAAACCAAATTGTTAAAAATAGATAAAACCATGATACGAACATACACCAAAGAAGATGGTAGCCAATTACACATTACTCCACCTAAATCACGCTCTAGTACTCGGATGATTCCACTCAATAGTTGGATAATGCACTATGCAATACTTCTTCAAGGCGAAGAAAATAACTATGTATTAACAAATCGAGATAAACCGATAGAGCCTAATAAATATAGGCTTTACTACAACCGAATATTGAAAGACCTTGAGCTTCCACATCGTAAATTCCACGCACTCCGTCACACATTCGCTACAAGATGTATTGAATGCGGATGTGACTACAAATCGCTGAGTGAGTTACTTGGTCACTCAAACGTGTCGATAACCATGAATATTTATGTCCACCCACAAATGGAATTGAAAAGAAAATGCGTTGAGCTACTTTGTGAATATTACAAGTAAATGTATGTCTTTTACGGCCACTAATACATATGGAAAATACAAGCACCTACATAGTTCAGGTTCACTAGGAGTGCCAGCAACTTCTATTGCTGGTGGAGGAGGATTTGATTATATTGAAGTGAATACCGGACTAGGTGACTACAATACGAGTCATAGATTAAATGCTTCTATAAGTAAAACATCAGGCAAGCATACTACAAGAATGCCTGTTGACGGAAACACTTATACTAGTAGCTCATTACAACCTTGCATATGTGTTTATTTTTGGAAAAGAATTAAATGATTCTCCGCCAAAAGAATACACATATCGATGGTTGTAATGTACTAGCATTTCCTAAATCACCGATAATACCAGCTCCATATTCTGTATCACTAGCTGTATAGGATTTGTTTTTTGCACCGCCCACAAACCAATCGGGCTTCCAATAGTGATTTGTGTATTTAGGTTTAATGGCTATACCAGTACTATCCAAAGCTGCACAATAAAGATAATTTACTTGTGCAATTAAATCTCCAACACTATGCGTATGTGTATACTTTCCGTAATGTTCGTTTGAAGTAAAGGACATACATAAGCTAAATATAAAGGTATGTCATATACTGCCAAGCAAACAGGCGGTTTTTATAAGAAATGTTTATCAAGAGAAAACATTCCAAATTATATTATCGGCATGATGCCTGCCATTGTTCCAACGAACCATTATCTTTGGGATAACAATGGACTTTACGGAGATGCCATTGGAGTTGTTTCAAAAGATAAATATGGAATAAAACCTTATTCAGAAAATAGATTTGTAGGAGATGATTCTACGACGCAGTATGGATGGCGTATAACATCAAATGGTGGAAATAAGTCTTTCGATATTACACAACCTTATATTGTCGTATATCTTTGGAAGAGGATTAATTAACACGCCTCCAAAAATAAGTGACAACATAAGGCTGTAAGTTATTGTGTGATTTACTACCTCCCACATATTCGGTTATAGACCACCAATAGCCTTTGTTTTTAGTTGCTCTTTTAGTTCCTAGAAGCATAGGATCTCCCCAATCGTATGTTTTAAAAGAACTATTGTCATCAGCTTGGTCTGGTATTCTGTGATTATGGCTAGGCATCTCATCTGTTGATAACTTGTGCCTATACTCTCCACCCGTAGATTCGGTTGTAAAGGACACACATTCAGATGAAAAAATAAAGAATCTTATGTCTGTGTGCAGAAATAGTAGATATGACTTTTCAGGAAAAATTATTAATAAAATGCAACCAATAAGATCCAACGAAGTCCAAATCATGCAAATTACAGACATACTAATCGGCGCTATTGGGTACATAAATCGTTACGATTTAAAAAATGAAGGACTAAATCAAGGAAAAATTAAATTGATTCGAAGGATTCAAGGTAGGAGTGGGTATTCATTAAAAAAATCAACGTTGTATCGTGAAAGTAAACTTAACATTTTCGTATGGGAGGCAAATTATCGTGAAAAATACTAACTGCAAATGGTTACCAGAAACTGTTTCCCTTAATGATTATAACGGTGATTTTGAAGCTTATTTTAAATATTTATATAAAGTATTCGATAATGATTTAATAAAAAATCCCCCATTATTTAAAGGGGAGAAAGTAAAGGCTCGTTGGACTCCGATGCACGAAAATAAACCTGAAGCATTCTATCACTTAACACATAAAGATTACATGCATACTGGATATGACACTAGATTGTTTGATACTAAAAGATCCGAACGTCTACATTGGATTAAACCAACAATTCAAAATTATGGTTGCAATAATACATGTTGCTCACACATTAAATATTGGACAGAGAAAAAAGGAAAAACAATTTTCATTTTGTTCGAGGATGAATATTATATTATTATTTTAAATAAAAGAAAAGATTATTATTTACTTGTAACTGCATATTACATAGAAACAGAACACCGTAGAAATTTAATACATAAGCAATATGAGAGAGCTATAAAAGCAAAGGACGTATAAATCATACGTCCTAGGATACTCCTTCTACTCTAGTAGATGAGCTAACTTTCAATTTTCACTCAAATTATAAAATGCATTTTGTTTGTTGTCAACAAAAAGCGTGCTCATCTATATTATCAAATCTTTGTACGAACGTCAAATTTATCTTTAAAATCAACAAAAAAAACACCTGGACATTTACATCCAGGTGTTCTTGTTTTTATCCATGAAATTAACAATATCTTTGTCGGCTTGTGGCAACCAGTGTGCATATACTTGTAATACTGTGTCTAATTCGTCGCCTAAGCGCTTTGCGATATCGTAGACGGAGAAATTGACCTTTCCCCCTGTAACCATATTGTTTATCATATAAGACGCGCTAGAGTGCCTTAAATCGTGCATTCGTAGCATTGGTATCTTATCTTCATCTTTTAATCGTTTATTTAATGCATTTACATTGTTCTGTAATTGCTTAGTCACCTTTGACCTACTGAACGGCATGTCTATGCCAAAGATGTATGAGTCATCTGGAACATCTAGTCTCGACTTTAGTGCTTTGTACTCATCGGCCAAAAATTGTGGCATACTGATTTGTCTGTAGCTGTTTGGTGTTTTTGGTGTGGTACACTTTCTGAGCTTGTCGTTCCATGTCTTGTTGATTGTGATCGTGTTGTTTTCAAAATCTAAATCTTTCCATTGAAGGGCAAGTGCTTCTCCAATACGAGTACCCATGTAGAACTGGTTACTGAACAATAGATGAAAGATTGTCGAATCAACGTTGTTTATAAATTTGTTGAATTGTTCTTCTGTCCAAAATACCATTTCTTCTTTATGAAGGTTTGGATCTTTTTTAAGGTCAACTTTATTACATGGATTGGTTGTTATGTACTCATGCTTCATAGCATAGCGCATAAGGACGCATAGACGCATATAATACTCATTCACAGTAGAATACTTCTTGTCGGTAAGAAGCCACTCTAAAACGTCCTGAATGTCTTCTGAGGTGATGTCTCTTAAAGCTTTATCACCAAGGGCATTTCTCCATACGTTAAATTCAACTCTGTGATTATTGTAGGTGGATTCCTTGATTCTCTTTTCTGAGTATTCCTGATATATGTCTATCATTGTACTCAGTGTCATTGTAGAACCTGGATTCATCAAACTCTCTTTGAATTGTATCTCTGCTTTTATTGCATCTTACTTCTATCAAAGCCACGCTTTTTGTATTGCTTAGTTTTGTTCCCTACTTTGTAAGAACCATAATAATACCACTTGTTTGTGTTGTTGTCTCTTTTTACCGCCATAATGTTTTCCCCCAGCATCTTATTTTATCAGAGCTAGAGTCATATTTAAATATAAATTTATGCCAATTTTATGCCATATATTAATATTATGCTTTAAATAAAGAGTAATAGACTTTTTTTTAAAAAAATCTAATTTCTTCAAGTTTTTTTACAGGACCATAACTTCTTCGATAGAAATCCTGTAATCCATACTTGTTTAAAGCTTCAATATGCGCTTTTGTCGGATATCCTTTATGTTTGGCTAAACCATACTGTGGATACATTTCATCCAACTTTTTCATCCAATGATCACGCGTAACTTTCGCTAAAATACTTGCCGCCGCAATAGACAATGATTTTTGATCTCCCTTCACAATAGCTTGGTAAGGTTTATCAATATCTGGTAATGGCATCGCATCACTCAACACAAAATCACATTGTGCTTTATTGGCAATCTCCATCATAGCATCTTGTGTTGCACGATAGATATTTTTCCTATCAATCGTCTTTTCATCTACAACTAAAATTTGATAGTACAAAGCATCCTGAATAATTGTTTTAAACAACTCTTCTCGCTTTTTTTCACTCAATTTTTTAGAATCATCAATTAACGCATTTTGATATCCCTTTGGAAAGATAACACCTGCTACCATCAATGGACCGGCAATAGGGCCTCGCCCTGCTTCGTCCATACCAAGTACACTTTGATTTTGATCCCAGTAATCATTGTCCAAAGGTCTATCCAACATGTGGTTTCTCCCAAGTAATCAAGCCACACTTATTTTCACGAATATCTTTGACAAAACTTAACATCAAACGATTTTCATCAATTTCACCCTTTAATAAATAACCACGTTTTATGGCGATATTCTGTAATGTTTCATAAGGCGTATCCGCAATCTTGACATGATATACTGTATCAAAGATTTCAGGCTTTTCCTGCATTAAATATTCACACGCAAATAATGCCAAATCGTCCATATTTACAACTTGATCTTTTACTGAACCCAATAGAGCAAGTTTTAGACCTACTTGTTGATCTTCAAATTTTGGCCATAATACACCCGGCGTATCTAATAGCTCAAGTGTTTGACCTACTTTAATCCATTGAAGACTCTTTGTCACGCCTGGACGATCTCCAGTTTGAGCCGCTTTACGTTTCGCAAACGTATTAATAAATGTGCTTTTACCTACGTTAGGAATTCCACACACCATGGCACGCAAAGCTCTAGGCTTCATTCCTCTACGTTTTTGTTTTTCAATTAAATTGATACATAATTCATTCGATGCCTTAATCAATTGTTTTGAGAAATTTTCATGAATAAAATCCAATGCTAATACTTTTTGATTCTCTGTTTCTAAGGCATTTACCCATTGTTTGGTAAGTTCTTTATCAGCCTTATCTTTTTTTGACAAAAGAATCAAACGCGGTTTATTTTGAATCAATTGATCCAACATTGGATTCTTACTGGCATCTGGCATTCTTGCATCACGAATCTCAATCACAAAATCAACTTTTTTTAAATTCTCTTCCATTTGCCTTTTGGCCTTGGTCATATGACCTGGAAACCATTGTACGTTTGCCACTAATCTTTCACTCCTATATCTGAAATTGGTAACAAGACTAACATCTTCTTGGCAAAGATCTGTGATTTCTTAACTGGACCTACATAGCGTGAATCTTTAGAATAAGGACGATTATCTCCCATTACGTAATATTCGTCATCTCCTAATTTCACTTCTTCAAAATCCTCAACATTCGTATTATCGGCATTTGGTACTTTATTAAAGTAACCAAATTTATCTACCAATGATTGACGATAGTCCGGAGCTATATATTTAGTCTCATCCAATACTTTCCCATTAATATATACAACATCATTTACACAGCTTACTGTATCACCAGGTAAGCCTATTACACGTTTTACCCAATGTGTTTTCTGTCCCTCTTCTTCCATGGTTACAACGACTATATCCCCTCGTTCTACACCATTTAATAATACGCCTCCAACATTGGTGAATCCAAATTCACCATCTTTCAATGTTGGATACATACTTCTTCCATCCACACGAACTGGGTGAGCAACAAAGTTCACAAACAATAAAATTACGATTGCACTTACTACAAATACTTTTATGAATCCAAGTATATCTTCTAGTAAAGTACGTTCGTCATCTTCATTGTACCTTAGCTCGTTTTTCTTTGACTTCTTCATATAATCTCTAACCCCCTAAATGTTATAAATCTATTATAAAGCTATTTAGAAAAAAAAGCCTGAAAATCAGACTTTTTTTAAACAATTAACGAACTTCTTTTAAACGAGCAGCTTTACCTGAACGGTTACGTAAGTAAGATAACTTGTTACGACGTACTTTACCGTGACGAACTACTTCAATGTGGTCAATGATTGGTGAGTGTAAAGGGAATTTACGTTCAACACCAATTTGGTTAGAAATCTTACGAACTGTGAATGTTTCAGAGATTCCTCCACCTGCACGTTCAATTACAACACCTTCGAATACCTGGATACGGCTCTTGTCACCTTCTTTGATTTTAACGTGAACACGAACAGTACTACCAGAACGGAATGCTGGAATATCAGTCTTTAATTGTGATTTTGTTACTTCATTAACTAATCCTAAGTTCATTTTCTTTTCTCCTTCTTTTCTAATATTTGGTTATCAGTTCATTCACACAATGTGCCAGCGGAACTACCTATGCGTAAACGCCCATTAATATTACCATGTCAATAGATTTTGCGCAAGAATTATTTTTTGATTTTTAATACTGAATCGACTACTTTTTGATCTTCTTTATTTAAATTTAAATTTTCTAATAAATCCGGGCGATACATAGCTGTTCTTTTTAAAGACTCTTCATGTCTATACTTCTTGATGTTCGCATGATGACCACTCAATAATACATCTGGAACTCTTTTTCCATTATAGATTTCTGGCCTAGTATATTGAGGATATTCTAAAAGTCCATGTGAGAAAGAATCATCATCACTGGAATCTTGGCGAATAACACCCGGTAAAATACGTAATATACAATCGCACATAACCATACATGCACTTTCACCACCAGTTAGCACAAAGTCCCCTAAAGACATTTGAATATCTACATAATCACGAATTCGTTCATCAAATCCTTCATAGTGACCACAAATAAAAATTAAATGTTCTTTCAAAGATAATTCCTTTGCGATGGATTGATTAAATGTCTTGCCTTGTGGTGTCAATAAGATCACTGTGCTATTTTCTGTACGAATGGATTCTAATGCATCTAATATAGGCTGGCACATCAAAACCATTCCTGCTCCACCACCATATGGCGTATCATCCACGTGTCCATGTTTTTCTTTTGTGAACTGACGAAAATCGATGGTTTCAAACTCAAATAAATCTTTTTCTTTGGCACGCTTTAAAATACTTGTTGTCATTAAAGGTTCAAAGTATTCTGGAAATAATGTTAATACAGATATTTTCATCGTAAGCCTTCCATTTCACGAATTGTGATTTCATGAGCTTCTTTGTTCACATCAACAATAAATGCAGGTACAAAAGGCAATAAGAAACTATTTCCCTTTGATTTTACACGAAGTACTAGATTGGCTCCTGTTTCTAAAATATCCACAACTTCTCCAAGATTTTCTTTTTTCTCATTATAAACCGTACAATGCATCAATTCATGATAATAGTATTGACCTTCTTCAAGTTCAGGCAAATCCTCTTGCGCAATAAATAAATTTTTTGTTTTCAATTGTTCTGCTTTTTCAATTGAATCAACACCTTCAAAATAACAATATCCAAAGCCCTTTTGTTCGCGATAACGCACAACGGTTAAAGTACGACCATCTTCTAAATGTAAGACTCTACCTTTTTCAAAACGATGCTGCGGATCATCTGTCACAAGATATAATTTACATTCACCTTTAAGTCCATGAGTATTAATGATTTGAGCTACTTTTATCATATGTTCCTCCTAAAAAAATCAGGATGTGAAATCACATCCTAATACGCTTCAAATTTTACTGAAATTCTTTTGTGTACATCACGTGCCGCAATAGACATCATTTGACGAATACTGCTAGCCATAATACCCTTACGGCCAATTAAACGTGCAACATCTTCGCTGTTGGCATATACATACAATAAAATTTCATTTTCATTTGTAGTTGCCATTGTTTTTACAGATAATGCTTTTTGATCATCTACAAGTGGTAAACAAATGTCTAATAATGTTTTTTCTAAATCAATCATTATTTTGAACTTTTAGCTTCGTGCATTTCTTTTAAAACACCTTCGTGTGATAAAATTGAACGAACTGTGTCAGTTGGTTGTGCACCATTGCTTAACCATTTCTTTGCTAATTCTTTGTCTAAAGTTACTTTTTCTTCAGCTTTAGTTGGGTTGTAAGTACCGATTTGTTCGATAAAACGACCATCACGAGGACTACGTGAATCAGCAGCTACTATACGGTAGAAAGGAGCTCCCTTTTTACCCATTCTTTTTAAACGTAATTTAACCATATTTAAATTCCTACCTTTTCTAATTTATTAAAGCTCATAAAGAATAACATGAATAAAAAGAGGTGTCAAGTATTTTTACTTTACACCTTAATTTTTTTATTTTTTCTTCTTTTTCTTTTTTGGTTTCTGTTTTTTACTACCAGAATGCTTTGACATTCCAGGCATTCCGCCTCCACGCTGCATATTCTGTAGAGCAGACATATCAGGAAGTTTTGCTTTACCACTCATCATCTTTGTCATCATTTGCATTTGTTCTAATTGATTAATCAAACGATTGACATCCATAACTTTAACTCCTGCACCTTTGGCAATACGATTCTTTCTTGATGCTTTTAAACATGATGGATTTTCACGTTCATATTCTGTCATCGATAAAATAATGGCTTCACTCTTTTTCATCTGTGAATTCATTTTTTCATCATCTAAATTTTTAGCTACCTTATTAATACCAGGAATCATATTCATCATTTTCTGCATAGATCCCATTTTAGAAACCTGGCCTAATTGTGCTAATAAATCATTGAATGTAAAAACACCCTGTTTCATACGTTCAGCCGTTTTTTTCTGAACTTCAATATCTAATTTATCTTGAGCCTGTTCAACTAAAGTGACAATATCTCCCATTCCCAAGATACGATCTGCCATACGATCTGGATGGAACTCTTCTAAGTCATCTACTTTTTCACCATTTGACACAAATAATACAGGTACATTTGTGATAGAACGAACTGACAACAATCCACCACCACGTGCATCGCCATCCATTTTTGTAACGATCAATCCTGTCACAGATAATTGTTCATTAAATTCTTTTGCGACAGTCACAATATCTTGACCTGTCATCGCATCTACAGTTAATAAAATTTCATCAGGAACAACAAGATCCTTCATTTGTTGAAGTTCCTGCATTAATGCTTCATCAATGTGTAAACGACCAGCCGTATCGAAGATCACTAAATCTTTTTGACGATCTTTCGCATAGGCCAATGCCTGTCTTGCTGTTTCAACCGCATATGTTTCTGGTCCACAAGTAAACACTTCTACATCAATGCTTTTTCCTAATGTCTGTAACTGCTCAATAGCTGCAGGACGCACAACGTCACATGCGACTAATAAAACACGACGTGCTAATTTGTTTTTGCAGTAATTCGCAATCTTTGCACTTGCTGTTGTTTTACCAGTACCCTGTAAACCAACCATCATAACCGTAGTCATGCCTTGCTTTTTAAAGTGAATACGAGCATCTTCTTCACCTAATAATACTTGCAATTCATCATGTACGATTTTAACAACCATTTGACTAGGATTTAAAGAATCTAATACTTCTTGTCCTAGTGCTTTTTCTTTTACATTTTCGACAAAGCTCTTTACTACATCGTAATTAACATCTGCCTCTAATAATGACATGCGCACTTCTTTTAACATGTCATTCATATTTTTCTCAGTCAGTTTTCCCTGTCCTGAAATATTTTTAAATGCTTTATTTAAACGTTCACTTAATGATTCAAATGCCATAAATTATAATCTCCCCAAACTGTTATAAGTTTACCTAATTTTTATTTAAATTACAATGGAAGGCCAGTCGACTTTGTCCATTTTTTAAATAAATTGTACCCACATGCTTAAATCCATGTTTCAACATGAAATTCTGCATAGGCTTATTATCAATATGTGTATCCATACGAATATTATTAATTTTAGAAGAGCAATACTCTAATATAATATCTGCCATATGTTTTTTTAGGCCACGCGTTGCAATACGATGAATAACACCATACGGTTCATCATTTAACCATTGGCCATCATATATTTTATTGTAACAAGGATCAATACCACAATAAAACACAAAACTTGCCTGAATGCCATCTTCATCTTCTAAAACGTACATTTCATTATTTTCAATATCCTCAGTCAATATTTCTCTTGATGGATATCCATTTATCCATTGATTTGTATTTCCTGTAGAAACCATGAATTTTCTAGCTCGTTCATAGATTTCTAATAAAACAGGCATATCTTCTAGAGTTGCCTTACGAATTAATTCTCTTGCCATTTTAAAGACCATCCAAACTTTACACATGCGATTAACCGCCATACAACATATCCAATACGATAGAATATATTGATTTTTGACCAATCAATGACAGCCGGCACATAGACAGGCTGATCTTTTCTAGAATAGAAAAATATTAAAGTATATAAAATCACCATATCACTATTATAGAAATTGATGTCATAATAAAAATTTTCATTAGGGAACCATTGATGTAAACAAAGCTCCTGATATTCATAGGCAGCACGCATTTCATATGCCTGTACAATATCCATATGATCCGTTAATGATCCTGGGCGTTTAACATAATGATAATAACAATTTGGCATTATTGAAACGCGATTTGCGTTATAGATTGCTTTAAAAACTGTGTACGTATCTTCGAATCCCTTTTTCTCATCTGGAAATTTGACATCTTTAAAACAAGAAGCCGCATATAGTTTTCCCCATGGATAATTATTAATACCTTTATTTTGACTCAATGCTCTTAGTGCAGATAAAGAATCCATGGTTTTTTTACGCATCGGACTCACTGGAATGGATAATCCTTTATATTCAATACAATATCCACAAGTAACGATGTCGCTATTCGTTCTAATAGCTTCATTTACCATTTTTTCAATCATATGCGGGTTTAAATAATCATCACTATCAACAAATAAATAATAATCCCCTGTTGCCTTTTCTAATGCACGATTTCGAGTTGTAGAAATACCAGCATTTTCATAGCTATAAACATGAATAAAATCATATTTAGAAGCATATAATTCGGCAATATCCAATGATGAATCTGTAGTTCCATCATTAATAATAATGATTTCTATATTTTTGTATGTCTGTAAAAGAATAGATTCCAGACATTTCGATAAATATTTTTCCACATTGTATACTGGAATCAATATACTCACTTTATACATGAACGGCCTCCTTGAATGCCACAATACAATATCCCTTAGTAAAGAAAATATCAAATTTATATATAAGAATCAACAAAAATCTAAAAAAAAAGGACCCGGCAGCTAGCTATCTTCGCAGGGGCAAGCCCAACTATTGTCGCCGTGAAAGTGCTTAACTTCTGAGTTCGGGATGAGTTCAGGTGTGTCCACTTTGCTATCGCCACCGGATCTT